>Ga0207674_10000003_pt1 | contig 241674 bp, 247 predicted proteins | sample KBSCornC72_FD_184303 | JGI IMG/M metagenome (GOLD analysis project Ga0207674, IMG submission 184303) | Corn rhizosphere microbial communities from Kellogg Biological Station, Michigan, USA - KBS Corn C7-2 (SPAdes) (version 2) | ecosystem: Host-associated > Plants > Roots > Rhizosphere > Soil ...
CGCATCCATAAGACGCTCCGAATCACCCCGGCCATGGCGGCTGGCGTCACGGATCACGTCTGGACGATCAGCGAGCTAGTTGAAGCAGCTTTGAATGGCGTCGTGACCAGCGAGCCGCAAGGGCGTAAAGTAGGTCGGTTCACGGTAATTGATGGCGGTCAAATCTGATGTCTGCGAGTGAAAAACGAGCACTGACCAGGTTGGAAGGCATTGTTGTAGGAATCGGTTTCACCGGGTGCGCCATCAGCTTCGCCCTGCTCATGATCTTCAACAGCCGGGCTTTAAAAGGAGCACAATCCCCCGATCCTGCTCACGCGTTGACCGCGCCATACAATAATCACGGCACGATGCTTTACATCTCGAATGATCTGTCGTTGTGGATTTCAATCGCCTTTTGGAGCTTCATGGTGTTTTTACTCTGTACGGTCTTTGTCTTAGGTAGGAGACAGTGGGGTGGTCGTTGAGTGTCCTAAATTAAATTCTCGGTTGTCCCAGTTTGTAGATAATTAGGACAGCACCAAGGGGTGGGCCAATAATTTCTCACACCGAGAAGCTTGTCCCGCAGCCGCAGGATGAACGCGCATTCGGATTGTTGACTTTGAATGCCGCGCCGATCAGATCGTCCGAGAAGTCGATTTCCGCGCCCTTCAGGAAGTCGAGGCTCACCGGGTCGATCAGCACCACCGCGCCGTCGCGTTCGACCACGAGGTCGTCATCCAGGCGCGTTTCGTCAAGCGCGAAGTTGTAGGAAAAGCCTGAGCAGCCGCCGCCGTTCACCGCCAGGCGCAGCATCACCGGCGAAGGTTCCGATTTCAGAATCTCGGCGATCCGGCGCGCCGCGCGGCTCGAGATTGTCACGGGCAAAGCAGTTTCCGTCGTCATGCTGCAATCGTGGCATACTTCATCGAGTCTTATGTAGTGGTTGAAATGGCCAGCGCAAAGGCCGGAAAAGCCCTTTCCCAGGGGGGTAATAGACCGCTCGGGCGTCTTTCCGGGCCATTCTTCCTGCCACCGAGGGAACTCGCCCGCTTCGCGACGGCTGCGTCTGGGAGTCGCGGGCGCTTTTATCCCGAACCCGAGAGTGCGACGCGCACCTGCTTCCAGCGCGACCGCGACCGCGTCATTCATTCGACGGCGTTTCGCCGCCTGAAACACAAGACTCAAGTCTTCGTCCAGCACGAAGGCGACTACTATCGAACACGGCTGACCCATTCGCTGGAGGTCGCCCAGATCGCACGCAGCCTCGCGCGCGTGCTGGCGCTGGATGAGGATCTCGCCGAGGTGCTCGCGCTGGCGCACGATCTCGGTCACACGCCGTTCGGCCATGCCGGCGAGGAGGCGCTCAACGCTGCAACAATCGATTTTGGCGGCTTCGACCACAATGCGCACGCGCTCAGGCTCGTGACCAAGCTCGAGCATCGCTATGCCGAATTCGACGGGCTGAACCTGACATGGGAAACGCTCGAGGGACTGGTCAAGCACAATGGCCCGTTGAAGGCGCCGTTGGCCGGACCCATCGCCTCGTTCGACAAGCGCTGGCCGCTCGACGTGCGCCATTGGCCGTCGCTGGAAGCGCAGGTGGCCGCGCTCTCCGACGATGTCGCCTACGTCAATCACGATATCGACGACGGGTTGCGTGCCGAGCTTTTCACCATCGACGACCTCGCAACCGCGCCGCTCGTGGGCGAGATGGTCAAGAGCATCCGCGCCCGCTACGGAGCGCTCGAACTTGGCCGCTTCATCGGCGAACTCGTCCGCACACTGATGAGCGTGCTGGTCGATGATCTGCTCGAGGAGACGCGGCAAAGGCTGAAGGACGCCGGCCTCGCATCGGCGCTCGATGTGCGCCGGCAGAAGCGGGCGCTCGCCGCCTTCTCGCCGCGCGCGTCCGAGGACGTGGCGGCGCTGAAGCGCTTTCTCTTTGCCCACATGTACCGCCATCCCAGGGTGATGGTGCCGATGGGACGGGCCCAGGTGCTGGTCACAGAGTTGTTCGCCGCCTTCAGCGCGGACCCTTCCCTAATGCCGAGAGACTGGTCGGCCCAATGCGGATCGGCCGGCGATACCGTGACGGGCGGGGTCGTGCGCGACTATATTGCCGGAATGACCGACGGTTTCGCCATGCTGGAATATGATCGCGTGTTCCACACCAGCATCGCACTGTAGGACCGACTGCATCATGATTTACGCACGTGCTAGATTGCTCAGGCGAGATTCGGAGTTGCGTAATGCCGACGAATTATGAGCCTTCCGACGACGTCCGCGTCTTCAACGGCGGCGATGACGAAGAGGATGTCGAGGGCTCGCGCCTGCCGCTTCTCATCGTCATCGCGCTTCTGGTTCTGGCGGCATTCGGCGGTGTCGTCTGGTTGGCCTATCAGCGCGGCGTGCAGCAGGGTCATGCCGAAGTTCCGCGCGTGATCGCGGCCGAACCGGGGCCCGCCAAAGTCGCGCCGGCGACACCTGGCGGCACGCCGACGCCCTATACGGGTCTGAAGATCTATCAACAGCCGGCGCCGGCCAGTGAGGATGCTGGCGCCGCGCCAGCGCCAAGCCGCTCCGTAGCGGCGAAACCCGCTGCTGCGGCGCCTGCTCCTGCGATGGCGGCCATCAAGCCGCCCGTCAAAGCGCCCGCAACGGTCGTCGACGCGGCACCGGTGAAGCCAACGCAAGCCAAACCTGCGCCGATGGCAGCCGCCAGCCCGGCGACGGCCAAGCCGACCTCGATCCGTCCCACGGAAGGCGGAACCAAACCGGTCGCAGTCGCCGCTCCCGATATGACACCGCCGGCGACGCTTCCGCCCAGGCAAGCCGCGGCGACCGTGGGCGGCGGCGTGCTGCAAATTGGCGCCTATAAGTCTGAAGCCGATGCCGGTGCAGCATGGATCACCTACAAGGCCAAGCATGCAGCGCTGCTGGCCGCGATGACGCCGGACGTCAAACAGGTCGATCTCGGCGCCAAGGGGATCTGGTACCGGCTTCGCATCATCGTGTCCGACAAGGGCTCCGCGTCGTCGCTGTGCGAAAAGCTCAAGGCCGAAGGCGGCGCGTGCATTCCGTCGAAATGACTTTTTCGGCAGGATGGTAGAGCGATGCGCGCGCGCGCGATCTTCGGCTGCACCGGCACGGCTCTTGCCTCGGATGAGCGCGCTTTCTTTCGCGAGACGCAGCCCTGGGGCTTCATCCTGTTCGCGCGCAACGTCCACGACCGCGACCAGATTCGCAGTCTTGTCGCCTCCTTGCGCGAGACGGTCGGGGACGACCGCGCGCCGGTCCTGATCGACCAGGAAGGCGGCCGCGTGTCGCGTCTGAAGCCGCCGGGCTGGAAGGAGCGTCCGCCGGCGGCGCGTTTCGGCAAGGTCTACGGGAACCAGCACGAGGCGGGCGTTGAAGCGTGCTATCTGAATGCGCGCTTGATCGCGCACGACCTGGCCGAGGTCGGCATCAATATCGACTGTCTCCCGGTCCTCGATTTGCCGGTGGAGGGTGCCGACGCGGTGATCGGCGATCGCGCCTTTTCGCGCGATCCGGTAGCGGTCATCGATCTCAGCAAGGCCCAGATCGAGGGTCTGATGGACGGCGGCGTTCTTCCGATCATGAAACACATTCCCGGCCACGGCCGCGCCACTGCCGATTCACACCTGGCGTTGCCCAGGGTCGACACCGACGCCGAAGAGTTGAGCGCGACGGACTTCGTCACCTTCCGCAGCCTCGATACGTGCCCGATGGCCATGACAGCGCATGTCGTCTATGAAGCGATCGATGCGCAGCGACCGGCGACCACGAGTCCCAAAGTGATTCGCGACGTGATTCGCGGCGAGATGGGCTTTGACGGGCTGTTGATATCGGACGATCTGTCGATGAAGGCGCTGGACGGGCCTTTGTCCGTGCGTACAAAGGCGGCACTATTCGCCGGTTGCGACATCGTGCTTCACTGCAACGGCAATTTGGACGAGATGAAGGAAGTGGCATCGGAACTCAAACCGCTGGACGGGCAGCACCTGAGGCGTGCCGATCACGCGCTGTCGCATCTCGTCGCGCCCGATGCGTTCGACCCGGCCGCGGCCGAAGCGCGGCTCACCGAACTTCTGAGCATCGGCGCATGAGCGACGCGGGCGAGAATTTCGGTGATTTCGAGGCCACCGCGCTTGCCGCGCCCGAAGAAGCGCTCTTTGTCGAGGTCGATGGCTTCGAAGGGCCGCTCGATCTTCTGTTGACGCTGGCGCGCAACCAGAAAGTCGACATCGCCAAGATCTCGATCCTGAAACTGGCCGACCAGTATCTCGAATTCATCGAATCCGCGAAGAAGATGAATCTCGAACTGGCTGCCGACTATCTGGTGATGGCGGCGTGGCTCGCCTATCTGAAATCGCGTCTCATCCTGCCGCAGCCGCCGACTGCCGATGGCGAGCCGACGGCGGACGAAATGGCGACGCGCTTGCGCTGGCGCCTGCAGCGCCTCGAAGCGATGCGCACGGCCGCCGCGCGGCTGATGGCGGGTGACCGCCTCGACCGCGATGTGTTCGCGCGCGGTGCGCCGGAGCCGGTCAACGTCATCAAGCTCCGCACCTACAAGGATTCTCTCTACGACTTGCTGACCGCCTATGCCGCGCAGCGCGTCAAGAAGATGGGCGGCAAAAGCTACGTCCCGGTGCATGCGCCGGTGCTTCCCATCGAAGAGGCGCGCGAACGGCTCGAGCGCATGCTGGGGCGCATTTCGGACTGGAGCGGATTGGAACGGCTCCTGCCGCTCGACTGGTCGGGAGGACCGCGCCGCCGCTCCGCACTGGCAAGTACGCTGCTCGCCTGTCTGGAACTGGCGCGCGACGGCAAGGTCGAGATTCGCCAGATGGCGCCTTTCGAACCAATCTATGTTCGCGATCGCATCCCACCAACTTCAGAGGCCGCGTCATGAGTGGAGTAGCTCGCCTGGTCGCAAAAATCGAAACGGAAATGGGAGTGGAAGTGGAACAGTCCGAGACGCCGGCCCCGGGCGTGAATCCCGAGCATCTGCGCATGGCTGAAGCTCTTCTTTTCGCTGCCTCCGAACCGCTGGATGTGAAGGCGCTGGCCCTGTCCCTGCCGGACGGCGCGGATGCGCTGGCATTGCTCAGGGACCTTCAACGGATTTATCAGCCGCGCGGTGTAAACCTCGTCTGCGTCGCAGGAAAATGGCAGTTCCGCACGGCGTCGGACCTCGCCTTCCTGTTGCGCAAGGAACGGCCGGAGCAGCGCCGCCTGTCACGTGCCGCCATCGAGACATTGGCCATCATCGCCTACCACCAACCGGTAACCCGCGCCGAGATCGAGGACATCCGCGGCGTCATGCTCTCCAAGGGCACGGTCGACGTCTTGATGGAGATTGGTTGGGTCAAGATCCGCGGCCGTAAGCGCACACCTGGAAGGCCGGTGACGTTCGGCACGACGGATCAATTCCTGATCCAGTTCGGGTTGGAGAGCGTGAACCATCTGCCGGGCGTCGACGAACTCAAGGCGGCCGGTTTCCTCGAAGCCATTCCGCCGTCCGGCTTCGACGTGCCGAACCCGACCGACGAACTCGGACCTGACGAAGAGCCGTACGTCGAGGATGAAGAGATCAACGATCTGGCAACTGGCGGCCCCGACCTGGATTAGGAGAACGCTGGCGCTCCTCATCCTTCGGCAAGCTCAGGATGAGGACTTCAATTTCGTCCCTCACCCTGAGCTTGCCGAAGGGCGAGGGACGAAAGGCCTCTAATCCTCCAGTTCCACCACGACTGCTTCGCCGCCTTCGAGCGCGATCGCCAATTCGCCCTTGCGCAGCGCGATCGCATCGTTGCCGAAGACCTGAGCCCGCCAACCGTGGAGCGCGGCAACGCCTTCGTCCTCGTGCGCCGCAAGGCGCTCGATATCGTCGGCATTGGCGATCAGTCGCGGCGCAACGCCTGCCGCTTCGGCACGAAGGCGCAGAAGCGTCTTGAGAAGATCGATCGTGGCGGGCGAAGGTTCACGACGCCGCCTCGGCCGCTCATGCTCGATCGGCTCAGGGGGGGTGGCGTGTTTTCCCTCGGCGATGGCTTCCATCAGTCCGCGTCCGAAGCGGGAGCTGGCAAAGCCTTTCGGCACGGCGCGGATGCGCTCGAGCCCCTCGGCGCTCTCGGGCGGATGCGCCGCGATCTCGCTCAAGGCCTCATCCTTGAGCACGCGTCCGCGCGGAATGTCGCGCTCCTGCGCCTCGCGTTCGCGCCAGGCGGCGAGCGTGGCCAGCATGGCGAGGAAGCGCTTGTTGGAGGTGCGCGGTTTTAGCCGTTTCCAGGCGATCTCGGGATGAAGGGCATAGAGTGCCGGGTCCTGCAGCGCCGCGATTTCCTCGCGCACCCAATCGGCGCGGCCCGCCTGCTCCAGCTTGCGTTTGAGAAACTCGTAGATCGTGCGCAAATGTGTGACGTCGCCGATCGCATAGTCGAGCTGTTTCTGGCTGAGCGGACGGCGGCTCCAATCGGTAAAGCGCGAGGATTTGTCGATCTCGACATGCGCGATCTTGCGGCACAGCGTCTCATAGGATGCCGCATCGCCGAAGCCGCAAACCATCGCCGCGATCTGACTGTCGAACAGCGGGTCCGGGATCATTCCGCCCTGATGATGAAAGATCTCGATGTCCTGGCGCGCGGCGTGCAGCACCTTCACAACAGCGGGTGACTTCAGAAGCTCGTAGAAGGGGGCCAGATCGATACCGTCCGCCAGGGGATCGATGATCGCCTCGACACCGGAAGATGCCACCTGGATGAGGCAAAGCTTCGGCCAATAGGTCTGGTCGCGCATGAACTCGGTGTCGAGCGCGAGATAGGGCGCCCCCGTGAGCTCGGCGACGAGGCCCTTGAGATCTTGGGTCGTGTTCACGATCCGCATGCAACGGTGATAGCGGATTCGCCGCGGTTGCGCGCGCGGTGAATCCGCGCCCTTCGCGGCCGTTCTGCCATGCAGCGGCGGGCCTTGACCGGTCGCCCGATAAAAGCCACACAGCCCTCGTTTTGAAGGGCTTTTGTCATGCACGCTTATCGCACCCATACCTGCGGCGAATTGCGCCGGGAACATGTCGGACAAACCGTCCGGCTGTCGGGCTGGGTCAACCGCCGGCGCGATCATGGCGGGCTTTTGTTCATCGACCTGCGCGATCATTACGGCATTACGCAATGCGTGATAGAGCCGGAAGTGGCCGCGTTCCAGGAGGCGGACAAGGCGCGTTCGGAGTGGGTCCTGACGCTGACCGGCAAGGTGGTGGCACGCTCGGCGGAGACCATCAACAAGGATCTTCCGACCGGCGAGATCGAAATGCGCATCGAAGAGGTGGCGGTGCAGAGCCAGGCTCAGGACCTGCCGCTGCAAGTGTTTGGCGACAGCGACTATCCCGAAGAGACCCGGCTCAAGTACCGCTTCCTCGATCTGCGCCGCGAGCGGCTGCACAAGAACATCACGTTGCGCTCCAAGGTGATCTCGTCGATCCGCAAACGGATGATCGAGCAGGGCTTCACCGAGTTCCAGACTCCGATCTTGACCGCGTCGTCGCCCGAAGGCGCGCGCGACTTTCTCGTGCCCTCGCGGCTGCACCCGGGAAAGTTCTACGCCTTGCCGCAGGCGCCACAGCAGTTCAAGCAGCTCGTCATGGTGGCGGGCTTCGACCGCTACTTCCAGATCGCGCCCTGTTTTCGTGACGAGGCGGCGCGTGCCGACCGCTCGCCGGGCGAGTTCTATCAACTCGACGTCGAAATGAGCTTCGTCACCCAGGACGATGTCTTCGCCGCGATCGAACCGGTCCTCTATGGCGTGTTCAGCGAATTTGCCGGCGGCCGCAGCGTTTCGCCGGCGCCGTTCCCGCGCATTCCTTACGATGAATCGATGCTGAAGTACGGTAACGACAAGCCGGATTTGCGAAACCCAATCTTGATTTCGGACGTCAGCGACGTCTTCGCGCGTGCCGATGTCGCATTCAAGGCCTTCAAGGACAAGACCGTGCGTGCGATTCCGGCGCCCGGAGCGGCCACACAACCGCGTTCGTTCTACGACAAGCTCAACGACTGGGCACGGAGCGAGGGCGCGGCGGGGCTCGGCTACATCGTTTTCGAGGACGACAAGGGCAAGCCGTCGGGCAAAGGGCCAATCGCCAAGTTCGTGCCAGATGCGGCACAAGCGGAACTGATTGCGAAGTCCGGCGTGAAGCCTGGCGACGCCTTGTTCTTTTCGGCGGACGCGAAAAAAGAGCGCGCGGCGACACTCGCTGGGCTGGCGCGCACGCGCCTTGGCCGCGAACTCGGCGTCATCAGGGAAGACGAATTCCGCTTCTGCTGGATCGTCGATTTTCCGATGTATGAGTGGAACGAGGACGAGAAGAAGATCGATTTCTCGCACAACCCCTTTTCCATGCCGCAAATCGCCGTCGAGACGTTCCTCGCGCTGAAGAACGACGACAAAGATGCCATCCTCGGGCTCAAAGCGTTCCAGTACGACATCGTCTGCAACGGCGTCGAACTGTCGTCGGGCGCAATCCGCAACCATCATCCGGACGTCATGCTCAAGGCCTTCGAGATCGCAGGCCACGGCCGCAACGAAACCGAAGTGAAGTTTGCCGGCATGCTGAACGCGTTTCGTTACGGCGCTCCGCCGCATGGCGGCACCGCTCCCGGCATCGACCGCATCGTCATGCTCATCGCGGGCGAGGAAAATCTTCGCGAGATCACTCTCTTCCCCATGAATCAACAGGCGCAAGACCTGATGATGAACGCGCCGGGCGAAGTGCTGCCGAAGCAGCTGCGCGAGCTTCACATTCGCGTCGTGCAGCCGGAAAAAAGCTGAGCGCTAGCCGCCAAGCGTCAGGATCGGCTGCGCCGCGGTCGAGGGCTCCTTTTGCAGTCCCCAGACCTGGTTGACGAGTGCGAGCACCGTCATCGTGTCGTGATCGGGATATTCGCCCGAACAGCTGCGCGCCGCTTCGGTGGCATCTGGTCTGGGTGGCGAGGGCAGGTAGCAAAAGGCGGGTATCCAGTTGCTGTTGCCGGCGTCGTCGCGAACAACCAGCGCGGCCGTGTGTTCCGGCGAGCCCCTGCGCAGATCGAACAGCGTCTCCTCGTAGCGCGAGCGATGCTCCGGATCGGCGGGCTGGCGTCCCAGAATGCGCACGATGTAGGGCGAAGAGCCGGCCACGGTGTCGCCGCGCGAGCCGCGCACGATTTCGCCCAGATAGTAAACCACGCTCTCGAACGAACGAACGTCGATGCCGATCTGGAGTTCGCCCAGCGAGACGGGGCGTGCTTTCGTTTCGTCGGTCGTTACGAGGTTCTCGTAGTCCCGTTCTGCCGCCGCCACGCGAGCCCGCCAGGCGGCTTCCGTCTCTTTCGGCCCGCGGGCCGGCGGACAATGTGCGGCGGCATCCGGCTCGACCTTGCGCGCGGCATAGACGATGCACTGCATCACGACGGCGCGGAAATTGTTGTGCAGACGGATGAAGGCCGTCGCCGAAGGATCGAGGGTCATGACGATTTCCGAACCTTCCTTCTTCACTTTTCCGTCCGGCGTGATGGTCAACCCTTCTTTCAGGAGTTCGGTGCGGAAGGTCGGATTGTCGAGCATGGCCGGTGTCGCGCGCGCCGTGACATCGGTGGCAGTCTTCCGCTTTTCCAAATGCAGACCGAGCGCGAGCAGGTCGCGCAGCACGATCTGAAAACAAAGCTCGGGATGGTAAGCGCCGGCCGTGTCCTCGACGGCCGGATCGTTGACATAGACGGCAAAGTCGACGCCGCCGCGACGGTCGGTCGGGACGCTGTCGGGATCGAGGCAGGCGCTCGCCTTGAAGCCGTGCGCGAGCGGTTCGGATGCGGCCAGCGAGTCTCCGGTGGCGCAGAATTTCTGATAGTGGCGCATGTCGGCGCAGAAGGTATCGATCGTTTCGCGCAGGATCGGCAGTTCCGCTTTTGGAATCGAAACCGCGTTGAAGAAGAGCAGTCCCAGAATGTCGGGCTGGATGCCTTGCAACCACAGATCCCGCAGCGTCGAGGCTGCCACCGGCTGCATCGCGCCATCCTGATATTTTTTGTCGTCCAGGTTTTCGAGCGTGAAGGTGTTGGCGCTGCTGCCGGCGCCCGCGATTCCGGCGCTGCCCCTGGTCACGTCGGGAAACGGCAGGGTCGCCGTGAAGCCTCCCGTGATGCCGTTCTGTGCGCTGTTCGTGCCCAACCGCGTGAAGTAGCGCGGCTCGCGGTCGGACGCGCGCATGATGTTCATCAGCAGGATCTGGTTCGTGGCGCGCGCGACCGAACGATTATAGTCGATGGCGCGCGTCGGAATGTCGGGCGAGTATTGGCAGGCGGTCAGGCCGAGCAGCGCTGCGGCAACGGCAAGAATACGAACGATGCGGCCCGACATGTCGCGACACCCCCGATGACAAGACGAAGTGTGTCGCGCAGGCGGGTTCGCGCCAGCGGGCGCGAATAAGAGTTATGTGGATAACTCGCTAGTTCAATTTGGACGCAAGGTCCTTGATGCTCTGCGCGATCAAGTCGCCGGCGCGCTTGGCATCGAGGCGGGCGAGGATAAGCTTTTCCGCGGCGGCCGCAGCCGCATCGGCGCTGAGCGTGCGGATTTCCGACAGCGCTGCGGCTTCGGCTTGCGCGATCTTCTCCTGCGCCGCCTGGGCCCGGCGTTCGATCAGCACCTTCAGGCTGGCCCGCGATTCCGCAGCGAAGCGCTCCGCCTCGGCCTTTGCTTCGACCACGATGGCCTCGGCTTCCTTCTCCGCGCCTTGAGCTTTCTGTTTGAAACTTTCGAGCAAGGCGGCCGCTTCCTCGCGCAGCCGCTTGGCCTCGTCGAGTTCGGACTTGATCGCCGCCGCGCGCGCGTCGAGCATAGCGCCCACCAGTTTGGGAACGCCGACATAGAGGAGGAGGCCGATCACCATCAGGAATCCGACGCCGACCCAGACTTCCGCTTCCTTCAGTAATTCCATGCTCAACTCCCCGTCACGGCGCGCACGGCATTCGCCGCCTCGTCCTTGGCGACGTTCTCCCCGGTCAGGCGCGCGACGATCGCGACCGCGGCTTCCTGCGCCGCGTTCATGACGTGCGTGTTGGCCGCCCGGCGCGACGCCTGGATGCGCGCCTCGGCCTTGGCGATATCGGCCTGGGCGGCGTCGTCGGCTTCCAGCTTGGCGCGGTCGACTTCGCCTGCGATGCGCTTTCGGTTCTCCTCGGCGAGGGCTTGGGCGCGCGTGCGCGCGCTCGCGAGCGCCGCTTGATAGGCGGCCGAGGCGCCTTCGGCATCGCTGCGGTGGCTTTGCGCTTTGGCGAGGTCGCCCTCGATCTGGCCGCGGCGCGTCGTGATCACGCCTTGAATGCGCGGTCCCGCGATGCGCCACAGGACCGCGAACAGAAATGCGAATGTGATCACGAGCCAGAAGATCTGGCTGGGAAACGTTTCAGTCTTGAATGGCGGAAAGCCCGCGCCTTCAGGTCTGGCGGGCACTTCCGTCGAGGCTGAGGCGGCCATCAGGGCTTACGTGAAGAGAATGATCAGCGCGATGACGAGACCGAACAGACCCGTCGCTTCGCAAAGCGCGAAACCCAGAAGCAGGTTGGTCGTCTGCGAGGCGGCGGCACCCGGATTGCGCAGCGCGCCCGAGAGATAACTGCCGAACACATTGCCGATGCCGATGCCGGCGCCGACCAGCGCGATGCAGGCAAGGCCCGCGCCGATCATTTTTGCTGCTGCGACTTCCATTTTGAGTGTCCCTTCTGGTCAGTGACTATCGTGGAGATGGAGAGCTTCGTTGAGGTAGATGCAGGTCAGGATCGCGAAGACATAAGCCTGCAGGAACGCGACGAGCAGTTCGAGCAGCATGATGGCGACGATCAGCGCCATCGGCGCGATCGACAGCAGCGAGAGCACGCCGCCGGCGCCGCCGAGCAGAACGACGAAGCCGCCGAACACCGCCAGCATCGTGTGTCCGGCCAGCATGTTGGCGAAGAGCCGCACCGAAAGGCTGATCGGCCGCGTCAGGAACGAAATGACCTCGATCGGCACCAGCAAGATCAGGAGATACCAGGGCGCCTTCGGCACGAAAAGCTTGAGGAAACCGAAGCCGTGTTTGACGAAGCCGGTGACGATGACCGTCAGGATGACAAGCGAGGCGAGGGAGAACGTCACGGCGATCTGGCTGGTGACGGTGAACGAGCCCGGAATCATGCCGAAGAAGTTGCTGAACAGCACGAAGACGAAGATCGTGAAGACGAAGGGGAAGAAGCGCAGGCCGTCTTCGCCGGTCGAAGACTGCATCATGTTGGCGACGAATTCGTATGACATCTCCGCCATCGATTGGGTGCGCGACGGAACGAGGCTCCTCTTCGACATCGCGAGGGTGAGGAAAAGCGATGCGGCGAGTGCGACCAGCACCATGAGCAGCGACTGGTTGGTAAACGAGACGTCGTAGCCGCCGATGTGCAAGGGCACGATCGGCTTGATGGCGAACTGTTCCATCGGATTCATGGCCACGTCTCTAATTCTCCTCGTCGTCCTTGGCCGAGGGCGCGGGATGAGCCGCGATCTCGGCGTTCAACTCGCTTGCCGCGCGCATCACGTTGCGGATTCCCGCTACTGCGCCCAGCACGAAAAACACCACGATGAAGAGCGGCCGCGTGTGAATGCCAAAGTGGCCGAAGAGCCAGTCCAGTCCCCACCCGAACGCGCCGCCCACCAGCAACGCCGCCCCAAGCTCCGTCGCGAAACGAGATGCGATTCCCATTTGCGTGGGCGGCGGGCGCGCGGCCCGTCCGGCATTGCGCTTCTGGACGTCGTCAAGCCGCTTGCCCAGCTCGCGCAGCTTCTCGGGTTCCTGAGCAGCCATGCTCCCCGTTCCCCCAAATTGCGAAAAACCCGCGCCAAACCGGCCTTCGCGGCTCTCTCGAAGGCGCGCGGACCATAGGGTTGGGTGTAGACGCTGTCAATGCGCTAAAGAGCGCATAAGAAATTGAATTGATTGTGGAAAACCCGGGCGCGGCGAAATGCGCTGACTGGCAGGCGGACACTACTCCGCGGCGACCTTTTCAGCTTCCGCCAGCGTGACCGAGACGAGCTGGCTGACGCCGCGCTCCGCCATCGTCACGCCGAAAAGGCGATGCATGCGCGACATGGTCAGCGCATGGTGGGTGATGACGAGGAAGCGCGTGTCCGTCAGCCGCGTCATTTCCTCGAGCAGGTTGCAGAAGCGATCGACATTGGCGTCGTCGAGCGGCGCGTCCACTTCGTCGAGCACGCAGACCGGCGCCGGATTGACGAGGAACACGGCGAAGATCAGCGCCATCGCGGTCAGGGCCTGTTCGCCGCCGGAAAGCAGCGCCAGCGACTGCAGGCGCTTGCCGGGCGGGCGGGCAAAGATCTCGAGGCCGGCTTCGAGGGGATCTTCGGATTCGGTAAGGGTGAGTTTCGCCTCGCCGCCTTCGAACAGGCGCGAGAACAGGCGCTGGAAATTCGCGTTCACCTTTTCGAACGACGCCAGCAGGCGCTCGCGGCCTTCGCGGTTCAAGCTCTGGATACCGCGACGCAAACGTTCGATCGCGCCGGTGAGGTCGTCCCGGTCACTTGTCAGCGTCTTGAGCCGCGTTTCCTGTTCGGCCGCTTCCTCTTCGGCACGCAGATTTACGCCGCCAAGCTGCTCGCGTTCCTGCTTCAGCTTTTCGACGCGCTTCTCGGCCTGATCGAGCGGCGGCAGTTCCTGGCCGTCTTCGATCTCGGCGCGATCGGCCAAGTCCTCCGGCACGATTTCGAGTTCGTCGCGGATGCGGTCGCGCAGCTCGGCGATGCGCGCGGCGGCCGCTTCCGCCAAGGCCTGGGCTCGGGCGCGCTCTTCACGGGCAGAGGAGAGGGCGGCGTCCGCGGACTTGGAAGCGCGATCGGCATCGGCCAACACGGCTTCCGCCGCGGCGCGCGCATCGGCTGCCTGGCCGCGCGCCTGGTCCGCCGCCGCGATGGCATCGAGCAGGTTGTTGCGCTTGCTCGCGATGCGCTCGGGAACCATTTCCGCTTCGCCGAGTTCGCGCGCCATGTCTTCGCTACGGCGCTCGAGCTCCTCGATATGCGAGCCTGCGGCCCGGCGCCGGTCCTGCCAGCGCCGGCTCTCGTCGGCAATGGCGTTCAGCCGGCGCGTGCGGCTTTCGCCTTCGCGCTTCAGACCCTCCAGCGTGGCGCGCGCCTCACTGTAGGTGGTGCGCGCCTCAGCGGTCACTTCGCGCTGGGTGGAACCCTGGCGGATCAATGCCGCGCCGTCTCCAAGTCTCGAAAGTTCGGCGTCGGCCTGGCGGCGCGCCTCGATGGCGGCGTCACGCGATTGGGTGAGGCGGCGGATTTCTGCTTCCAGCGAAGCAAGCTGCGAAGCCCGCTCGGCGGCGGCGCGCGCTTCCTTGGTCGAATTGTCCTGCAGCGCGATCAGCGACTGATCCGTCTTGCGCTCTTCCAGTTCGGCCGCGCGTGCCGCGTCTCTGGCGGCACTCACTGCCTGGCGCGCCGCCGTGTAGGCCGCGAGCTTGCTCGCCCGTGCGGCGTGCGCGGCTTGGATTTCACCGTCGAGCGCTGCCAGACGATTGCGTTGCGCCAGCCGAACGGCAGCGGCCGACGGCGCATCGGAAGACGCCGAATAGCCGTCCCAACGCCAGAGGTCACCGCGCGGCGACACCAGCCGCTGACCGGCCTTCAATGCGCCCTGCAGTTTCTTGCCTTGGTCGGGGAAGACCACGCCGGTCATCGCCATGCGGCGCGCCAAGGCAGGCGGCGCGGAGACGAAGTCGCTGAGCGGCTTGGCGCCGCCCGGAAGCGGCGCCGTCGCGTCGAAGTCGCCGAGGTCGCGCCAATGCTGCGGCGACGCTTCGTCAAGCGGCGCCTGCAGATCCTCGCCGAGTGCGGCGGCAAGCGCGGCCTCGAAGCCCGGACGGCATTTGATCGCGTCGATCAGCGGCGGGAAGAGATCGCTGCCTCTGGGCAGCATGAGATCGCCAAGCGCCTTGGCTTCGGCCGAGAGCCTTTGCCAGTCGCGCTCCGCCTCGTCGAGCGGCTGTCGCGCGTCTGTTTCCGCGCGCTCGGCCTCCGCGAGTGCGGCACGCGCCATGTCTGCGGCATTGCGCGCCTTCTCGGCCAACGCGTGCGCCGCCGCGGTTGCGCTTTCCGCGGCGCGAACCGTAGGCACATCCTTCGCCGTGCGCATCGCCTGCGCGAGTTTGGCCTCGGCTTCGGAAAGTTGTTGCGCGCTCGACTCCGCAAGCGCGCCCGAGACGTCGCGGCCGCGTTCGTGGCTCGATTTCTTGGCATGGTATTCGGCGAGTTCGGATGTCAGCCGCTCGAGCGTGCGCTCGGCTTCGTTGAGCGCGTCGCCCAGCGCCGCCGCGCTGCGCTCGGCTTGGTGCAGCTCGTCGCTCGAATGCGCCAGAGCGTTTTCCAGGTTCTGCGATTCCTCGCCCAACGACTGCAGCGCGGCTTCGGCATCCTTGTCGAGGGTCCTGTCGCGCTCGATATCCTGCGCCGTCTGCGCAATGCGCTGGCGAAGCCGCTGTGCGGTTTCACGTGCGCGCGCTTCTTCTTGATCGAGCGTCTCGCGTTCGAGCACGAGGCGATGCAGCGCGGCGGAGCGTTCGGCTTCGCGGGCGCGAAGCGGCGGAAGTTCGTTCGCCGCGTTCACCTGCGCGGTCGATGCCGTCGCCGCACGCGATGTACAAGCTTCGACCAAAGCCGTGGCTGCGGCGTGTTCTTCGTCCGCCGCGCCACGGCGCAGTTCGGCGGCCGTCCAGCGCAGATAATGCGCGAGAGCCTCGGCCTTTCGAATGTGACCGGAGAGATTGCGATAGCGCGACGCCTGCCGCACCTGGCGCTTCAGGCTTGCGAGCTGGGATTCGACTTCGCGGATGACATCGTCGAGGCGGCTGAGATTGGTTTCGGCGGCGCGCAGTCGCAACTCCGCTTCGTGCCGTCGTTGATGCAAACCACCGATGCCCGCGGCTTCTTCGAGGATGGCGCGCCGGGCAAGAGGCTTCTGGCTGATAAGGAGTCCGATTTGGCCCTGCCGCACGAAGGCCGTCGAAGCCGCGCCTGACGACGCATCGGCAAAGAACAGCTGCACGTCGCGCTGACGCACATCGCGGCCATTGATGCGATAGACCGATCCCGCCTCGCGTTCGATGCGCCGGGAAATCTCGATCGAGTCATATTCGTTGAAGGCACCCGTCGCCGAACGGTCGGAATTGTCGACGAACAGCGTGACTTCCGCCATGTTGCGGGCCGGACGCGCCGCGGAACCGGAGAAGATGACGTCGTCCATCTCGCTGCCGCGGACGGACGTCGGCCGGGTTTCACCCATCACCCAGCGCAGCGCATCGAACAGATTGGATTTTCCGCAGCCGTTGGGACCGACGACGGCTGTCAATCCGGGCTCGACAAAAAGCTCCGTCGGCTCGACGAACGATTTGAATCCCGAGAGCCTGAGCCGTGTGAACTTCAAAGAGATGCGCCGTCCTACGCTTGGGCCCTTACTTCTTGGCCAAGAGAGAATCCAACTTCGACTTCAAGACCGTCCAGGGCATGCCACCCGCTTGTTCGACTTCACCGTTGATGATGAGAGTCGGTGTCCCCGTAATCCCGTAGCGTGCCGAAGCGTCCTGCGCCACAGCCATGATGCGCTTTTGCTCATCCTGGTTGTTCATACATGCGTCGGCTTGCTCCGCGCTCATGCCAGCGATTCGGCTCAATGATACCAAAGCGCCGTGAACATCCGTAACGCCATTCTCCGGGTCCCACTTGTCCTGATTGCGGAAGAGCAGGTCGACGAATCCGAAATAGCTCTCCTTGGGCTGGCAGCGTGCAAGTGCTTCGGCCGGAACGTCGGCGGCGCCGATCGGAAACACGCGGAAGATGTAGAAGACTTTTCCGGTATCGATGTAATTCGACTTGAGAAGCGGAATGACTTCGGCATTGAAGCGGGCGCAATGCGGACACATGGGTGCCGCGTATTCGATGACGGTGATAGGCGCCTGCGACGAACCCATGGTGCGGTCGCCCGGAACCGCGCCGCCGCCGCTGACCGCAGCGACGACATCCGGCGGGCCCGACCGTTCATAAAAATAGACGCCCGCGCCCAACGTCAGAAGAGCTAAAACGATAATTCCGATAAGAACTTGGTTGCGACTCACGGACGTCTCCGTTCAAGGGGCCGCATGCTTTTGGCAGAGGTCCGCCCGCGGTTCAATCCGGGCTTTTGCCGCGATTGCGCCGCTTGGCGAGGTTCAAGAGCGCAGTCCCCAAGCGGTCGGGTCCGTGCCAACGGCGGACGGGATCGTTGGCGGGCGGCTCGGAGGGTTTGGGCACGGATGGTGATGCAGGAAGCTGTGTCAGCGGTCCTTGCACGAAGCGCAGTTTGGCGACCGCCGCGCGCCCAAGATAGCCGTTGATTCGTTCGCACAGGGCGCGGCTCTCATGCTGCAAAAAGAGCGCTGCGGCCGGTTCGGCTCGCAACGTCAGCACACCGCCCGACGCGCCTTCGCTCAGTCGAAGCGGCCGCGCAATGCGCGCGGTCTCGGCGCCGGCGATCTCTGTCCAGCGCAACACGAGCGTCGGGTCCAGGAAGCCTGCGCGCACGAACGCGGCCCTGGCCGCAATCGATGCGTCGCGGCCGACGGCTTCGGCGCGGGCGCGCCGCTTGGGCGGCTCTTCCGGTTGTTTCTCGCGGGAGGAATGCGTCATGCTTCGAAGTATGGCGCTCATCGACCGTCCGACGCAAAAGAGAAAGACACCGGCCGCGACGCAATTGCTCGCCTGGTATGACGAGAACCGGCGCGATCTGCCGTGGCGGGCGAAAGCCGGAGCGAAGCCCGATCCCTATCGCGTCTGGCTCAGCGAGATCATGCTGCAGCAGACGACCGTTCAAGCGGTTGCTTCCTACTACGCGAAATTTCTGGCGCGTTGGCCGGACGTCGCGGCTCTCGCCCATGCGCCTTTGGATGAGGTGCTCGCAACCTGGGCTGGGCTTGGCTATTACGCGCGTGCCCGAAACCTGCACGCGGCGGCGAAAGTGGTCGCGCAGGAGATGGGCGGCCGCTTTCCCGATACGGCTGAGGGCCTGCGAACGCTTCCAGGGGTGGGGACCTATACGTCCGGCGCCATCGCAGCCATTGCCTTCGACCGTCCCGAAGCCGCCGTCGATGCCAATGCCGAGCGCGTGCTCTCGCGCCTCTTCGCGGTCGACGAGCCGCTGCCGAAGGCGAAGGCGCGCCTCCAGGCTTTGTGCCAGTCCCTTGTCCCTGACAAACGCGCCGGCGATTTCGCACAGGCGGTGATGGATCTGGGTTCCTTGATCTGCGCGCCGAAGCGTCCGGCTTGCGCACGCTGTCCGTGGTCGAAGCGCTGCGAGGCACATCGCCTCGGCATCGCAGAAGACCTGCCGCGCAAAGCTCAAAAGCCCGCGCGGCCGCTGAAGCGCGGCGCGGCCTTCGTGGCGCAGGACACGACGGGTGCCGTGCTGCTGGTCAAGCGGGCCGAGCGGGGATTGCTCGGAGGAATGCTGCAGCCGCCGCTTGGTCCGTGGACGGAGGAATTTCCCTCACCCTATGAAGCCTTGCTGCAGGCGCCGTTCCGCGCCAAGTGGAAAAAGCTCCCGGGCATGGTCCGCCACGGCTTCACGCATTTCGAACTTGAGATCGAGGTCTATGCGACGCACCTTGCCGTGCATCCGAAAATCGCGGGCGTGCGCTGGGTCGGCGATCTTGGTTCAGTCGCACTTCCGACCGTGATGAAGAAGATCGTCGCGCATGCCTTGAAGGACGAGGCGCCTGCGCGACGGCGCGCCGGCTAATGCGGCCCCGTCAGGCCAGATCGGCGCGCAGCATCTGGCGCAGATAGTCGATCGGCACTAGCTTTCCGTCATGCTCGTACTGCCAGAACGTCCAGCCGTTGCAGGCATCGAGGCCTTGCACATGCGCGCCGATCTGGTGGATCGAGCCGGTGGCGTCGGCGCATACCAGCGTGCCGTCGGCGCGCACCTTGGCGCGGTGACGTTTCTGCGTGCCTTGCAGCACGGTGCCTGGCGGCAACAATCCGCGCTCCACCACCCAGCCGAAGGGAATGCGCGGTTCTGAGCGTTTGGATTTCGTCACTTCGATCGCGTCGGAGTCCGCCGGCACGATGTCGGCAATGCGCTTGCGCGCGAGGCGGACATAGTCGGCGTCTCTCTCCAGGCCGATGAAGCGCCGGCCAAGCCGCTTGGCGACTGCACCGGTGGTGCCAGAGCCGAAGAAGGGATCGAGCACGACGTCACCCGGCTTGGTCGAGGCGACGATGACGCGATGGAGCAGCGACTCCGGCTTCTGGGTCGAGTGTGCTTTGTCGCCATTGGCGCTCTTGAGGCGTTCGGCGCCGGCGCAGATCGGCAACGTCCAGTCCGAGCGCATCTGGAGATCGTCGTTCAACGCCTTCATCGCTTCATAGTTGAACGTGTAGGGCTGGCGCGCGCTCTTGGCCGCCCAGATCATCGTCTCATGCGCATTGGTGAAACGTTTGCCGCGGAAGTTCGGCATCGGATTGGACTTGCGCCAGACCACGTCGTTCAAGATCCAGAAGCCCAGGTCCTGCAGGATGGCGCCGACGCGGAAGATGTTGTGATAGGAGCCGATCACCCAGAGCGCGCCGCTCTCCTTGAGCACACGCCGCGCCTCCGTAAGCCAGGCGCGCGTGAAGCGGTCGTATTCGGCAAAGCTTGCGAATTGGTCCCAGGCGTCGTCGACGGCATCGACTTTCGAATTGTCCGGCCGGCGCAACTCGTTCTTGAGCTGCAGATTGTAGGGTGGGTCCGCGAACACAAGATCCACCGAGGCATCGGGAAGTGCCCGCATGCCTTCGACGCAATCGCCTTCGATCACCTGATCCAGCGCCACCATCCGCCCACCCAATTTTTATCAACAGGTGCGGCGACAATGATTCGGCGGAGTCCACAGGTCAAGAGTCTTGTGGAATCAAAGTGTTAACGTTGAGTCCTCAAGATTCGCACCATACAAGATGTTGTGGACCGGCGCGAAACTCCGCCGGTGGTGGGTGGTCGGACCGAACTGGGAGAGGGCGAAGAGATGCTCGGGCGTGCCGTAGCCCTTGTTGGTCAGCCAGCCATAGTGCGGATGCTCGTCATGCAGGAGCGACATCATGCGGTCGCGCGTGACCTTGGCGATGATCGAGGCGGCCGCGATCGAGACCGACTTGGCATCGCCTTCGATGATCACATCGCACGGACAAGGCAAAGGCGGCGGATCGTTGCCGTCGACCAGCGCGAAAGCCGGCTGGAACTGCAGCGCGCGCACCGCCCGCGCCATCGCCATATGCGTCGCCTGGCGAATGTTGATGAGATCGATCTCGTCGACGCTCGCCTCGCCGACGCCGACCGCGAGCGCGCTGAACATGATGTGGGCGTAGAGTTCGTCGCGCCGCTCGGGCGGCAATTGCTTGGAATCGTTGAGGCCCTTGGGGACCTTCTTGCGATTGAGGATCACCGCCGCCGCCACCACCGGTCCGGCCAAAGGACCACGCCCGGCCTCGTCGACGCCGGCCACCAGGCCGTCGATTCGCTTCAGCACGCGCGATTCGTAGATGTAGTGCGGCATGATCTTCTGTCATGGCCCGCCGGAGTGCGGGCAGTTGAGGAAGTATTCGTCTCAATCCGATCTAGCTGCGTCCTATCCTGCAATGCTCAAGACCGGCGTCACCTGGGTGGCCCACACTCCGGTGGGCCATGACACACCGAGGTGAGTCGATGACATTCCTCATCAACTCTAGCATCGCGATTTGGGCCGAACAGCGAACAGAGCGCGACCGCGGCGACTTATTCACACCGGCGCGCTACTCGCGCACAGATTGCAGCACCGTGTAGGAGAGGATGAGCGTCAGGCCCAGCAGCGCCGCCGGGACGAGGAGGTGCGTGCTGTCGTCGCCGAGCTCAACATGGCCGATGGCAGAGGCGCCGAAGACGCAAGCCGCCGCGATGACGACGAGCATCACGCCCGAGGTGATCCAGGCCAGGATGCGCGCCGGTCGCGCCTCGTGCTGCGCGATCCTCTCCATCAGGAGGACGGAGAACTCGCCCGCATCGCGCTCGGGGAGCGGCGTTGCCAGCAGTGCGTCCAGTTCCGTGTCGTTCATGACTGGTCTCCCAGGATCACTTTAAGTTTCTCGCGCCCGCGCAGCACGTGCGATTTGAGCGTGCCGAGCGGGATCTGCATCGTGTCCGCCGCTTCGGTGTTCGAAAGTCCGAGCGCGAAGCAAAGCGTGAGCGCAGCGCTTTCCGCCGGCGCGAGCTTTTTCATGGCGCGATCGAGATCGATGCGCGCCTGCGCCTGGCCCTCGCTGCTGGGCGTGGTGCCGTCCCAGTCGTCGAGGGGCTCGTCGGCTTTGCGCTTTCGCGCCTGCATGAGAAAGCGCGAATAGGCGATGCGGTAGAGCCAGGTCGAAAAACTCGACTCGCCGCGAAAATTCGCGATGCCGCGCCAGGCTTCGAGGAACGTTTCCTGCGCCAAATCGTCGGCAAGCGCGTGGTTGCCCCGCGTCAGCCGCAAGAGAAGCCCGCGCACCTTGGACTGGTTCTGCCGCGCGAGCAGGTTGAAGGCCGCGACGTCGCGCGACTGCACCGCCCGCTCGACGAGCTCGCGATCGTCCATGTCGGTTACGCCACAGCTCTCGCCTCGCTATTGCGGTTGTCTGCGCTCGATCAGGGCCATCACAAGCAACGCGACACCGATCATGAAGGGAAGAAAGCCGATGGTTGGCAGCCAGGATGCGCTCTCAATCGGTCCATGGAAGATCGACTGCGCCGTCATCGACCAGAAGAACGTCATCAGCGAAATGCCAAGCGCGACCATGACAATGCCGCCGCGCGTCATGCCGACGGGCGCGGCGCGCCGTGGCCCGTTGAAGAGTTCGAGCGGCACCGGCTGGCCCTTGTCCGCCAACGTCTGCATCACGCGATAGCGCGCCATGCGGACCTGGTAGACGAAATAGCCGTTGGCCACGAAAACGAAGCCGATCGTGGCCCAGAACACGATCGCAACCAGCGCAAAACCCGTCATCATCACACTCTACCCCTTTGTGTTGGAACAAGTTGCGGCCGGATCTGTCTCGCCAACCTCATCCTTCGAAAAGCTCAGGATGAGGCCAACACCAAGTCCCTCACCGTGAGCCTGCCGAAGGGGAGAGGGACGAAGTGCAAGGGATACGCGAATCCGAAAACGACCTGCTCCAACCGGTTTCAGCAGGATTAGATGCGCGCAGAGCGGGGCTCGGATGCAAGGGGGAGGGTGGCAGGCTCGGCGAACAGGGAAAGCTGGTCGCCGGTCCGCGGCGGCTTCCTGAACTTGGCAAGAGTCAAGGGTTTGGAATCCTTGTTCAAACCGGTGCGCTTGACCGCCATCTGGAAGCGCTTGGCCAGCATCTCGGCATAAGGCCCAGTGCCCTTCATCCGCGTCGACCATTGGGCGTCATAGTCCTTGCCGCCGCGCATCTGGCGGATCAGCGACATGACGTGCTTGGCCCGGCCGGGCTCGTTCGCCTCCAGCCACTCGCGGAACAAGTCCTTGATCTCGAGCGGCAGGCGCAGGAGCACATAGCCGGCGGTGCGCGCGCCGCAATCGGCGGCGGCGGAAAGCACCTGCTCCATCTCGCCATCGTTCAGCGCCGGGATCACCGGCGCGAACATCACGCCCGTCGGAATGCCGGCATCGCTCAAAGCCTTGATCGCCTGCAGCCGGCGCGTCGGCGTGCCGGCGCGTGGCTCCATCGTGCGCGCAAGTTTCCTGTCGAGCGTGGTGACGGAAAGAGCGACCTTCGCCAGGTTCTCGCGCGCCATCTCGGAGAGGATATCGATATCGCGCAGCACCAGCGGCGATTTGGTGACGATGCCGACGGGATGTTTGAAGTCGCGCAGCACTTCGAGGATAGAGCGCATGATGCGCATCTTCTTCTCGATCGGCTGATATGCGTCGGTATTGGTGCCGATAGCGATCATGCGCGGCACATAGCCGGGCGCCGACAATTCCTTGGCGAGCAGCTCGGCCGCGTTCGGCTTGGCGAACAGGCGGGATTCGAAATCGACGCCCGGCGACATGCCCAGATAGGCGTGCGTCGGCCGTGCAAAGCAGTAGATGCAACCGTGCTCGCAGCCGCGATAGGGGTTGATCGAGCGGTCGAAGGAGATGTCGGGCGAGGTGTTGCGCGCGATGATGGTGCGCGTGGCGTCGCGAATGACTTCGGTGCGCAGCGGTGGAGGTGCCGCGTCGTCGTCGCGCCAGCCATCGTCCCAGCCGTCGTCGACAAGGCTGCGCGTCTGCTTCTCGTAGCGGCCGACGGAATTCGAGAGCGCGCCGCGACCCTTCAGGACCCGCCTATCTGCCGTAATGTCTAGGACCGTTGTCATGGTACGAGGAATATAAGGCAGTAAGGAGAACAAATCAAGTACAAATCGAGTGGGGGCGGCTAGGGCAATTTACATGAGAAATATTTGCCTGATCTTGATGGTCTGGACTTTGTTCCTATATGGCTGGGATGACACGGCCGACATGGAGCAGGGAGGGTACGAAGAATCGAAAAAATCGCGCACAACTATGTTGCCGAAGGGAGCGATGCAGCGGGTTGAAGCCATTGAAATATCGGGGATATCTGTGAATTGGCCGCACTATCCCCATCAATTCCGCTGCAATCGCAAGGCTTTAGGCACAATTCCGGCGAATTGAATGTCGAAAACTGCACGAAAAATGGCACCTGCGGACGATTGCGGACCCTCATCCTTCGACGAGCACAGGATGAGGTCTTCCCGTTCTCATCCCTCACCCTGAGCCTGCCGAAGGGCGAGGGACGAGGCGTCGCGCACGAAGGGGGGTACTTCTACCCCGCCGCCTTGGCCGCCTGACGCTTGCCGGCGATGGGGTGCATCACGCCGGCGCCTGCCGGCCACACGCCTGGCGCGGCCTTCACACCGCGTGAAATGTGTTTCGCGTGCGGCGACAGCGTCTCCCAGATCGCGTGCGGCATCGATTTGAGGAGCCGGGCTTCGTCGACCCAGGGGCCGGCATACTCGACGTTCGGCATGGCGCGGATTTCGCGGCTCAAGTTGGGAGTCGCGCCGTGCCAGGCACGGTTGTCGCGAAAGACGCCGGCACCGGCGGGCGCGCCGACGAGAGTCGAAAGGCGCATCCACTCCGGTTCGTCGAGCGGCGTGGGCGGACTTGCGACTTGAGCCTGCGTGCCGGGGATCTGGCGGATCGGTCCGTTCTCCCAGGTCAAGTCGCTCATGAGGAAGTTGATGGTGACATGCGGCGAGGTGCGCTGAATGACGAGTTGCTGGGTCTGGAAGGTGAGTTCGTCCGTACCCGGACGTTTCCGCAGCTGGATGCCGATGCGCTCGGCGGCCGCGAGGCGCGCCGGCGGCATGTCGAACATCTCCTGCACATCGGCGTGCAGCGCCTGGTACTCGATCGCGCCGGGGAGGCAGAGATCGCCGCCGGCGCCGCGCACGTAATAGTCTTCGGTCCCGAAGATTTTCTTCAGGATCGGCGTCGTGGTCGGAAGATCGATCATCGCGGCCCAGACCGGGTCGTGCAAAAGCTCGCGCGACGCCGAGGCCGTGCCGTAGGAATAGCGGTGCGGGAGGCGCCCGGTCTCGGTGATATATTTGCGTCCGCCTTCGCCCTGGATCTCGAGGATCTGCTTCAAGACGCGCGCGCTCGCCTCGCGCCAGAGCGCCAGGCGTTCGGGATCGAGCAGGTTCTTCACCACGACGAAGCCGTCGCGATAGAAGATACGCTGGGCACGTTCGATCTCGTGGGGCTCGAGAATCTCGACGCCCTTCATGCCGTTGTTGCGGCGAAGATGCTCGCGCAACCTCTGGACTTCGGGATCGTCATAGACGCGCCTCGCCGGCGCGCGCGGATCGACCGAGCGGCTGTCGCGCTCCGGAACGAAGTGGGCGCCGTGTTCGTCGGTGGTTTCGTTGGGCGGCGTCGCGGCGCACCAGCCGACTCGGGTTTCGCCATAGATCTTCAAGCCGTCGAGTTCGCCCATGCGATGCCGCATCCCTTGTCCGTCGTCATGGTAACGCGGGAAAATCCCGAAGAGCAATTACGCCTTGCCGGTCGGGCGAATGAACGCGCCAACCTGGGAGAGATAGTCCTGCTTACCGATCTCGACGCCGTTGTGACGCAGAATGTCGTAGGCGGTCACGACGTGGAAATAGAAGTGGGGGAGCGCCCAGGCGCGCAGGAATTGAAGGCCATTCATCTGAAAGCCCATGTCGGGATTGTTCGGCATGGGAATCGAACAATCGCGCTCCTCCGCGCCTTCGAAGGCGGATGCCGGCAGGCCGCGAAAATAGGCCACCGTCTTGGCGATCAGAGCCTTCAACTCGGCGATCGATCGTTCGTCGTCCTGGGAGCGCGGCGGCTTTTGTCCTGCGAGGCGTCCCGCACCGTCGCGTGCATTCGAGCAGGCGATCTGCACTTGCTGCGCCAGCGTGTACATGTCCGGCGCGAGCCGGGCATTGACGAGATCGAGCTTGGCGGCCTTCGCGTGCGCTTCGCCCTTGTCGAGAATGGCCGACAGGCTTTCCAGCATCGGCACAAACGAGTCGACCGACATCGTGTGCATGGAAATGTTCATCGCGTTCTCCTGCGGCTAGAGGGTTTTCAGGAATTCGGCGAGCCTGTCGTTGCTGGCCGCGATCGGTCCGGTGAAACCCATGCCGATGGCAAAGTCGCGATCGGCGAACGAGCTGAACTCGGCGACCATCGTCGTGTGGGTCTTGCCGCCGGCTTCTTCGAGCGTAGAGGTCATCCGGCAGGTCGGCGGCGGGCCTTTGCGCTTGCCGTGATCGGTGTGCTGCCAGACAAGCTTGGAGGGCGGGGTCACCTCGACGAAGACGAAGTCCATGACGAGTTCGTGTCCATCGGGAAAGCGCATGACGTGATGCCAAAGCCCGCCTGGCCGCAAATCCATCTCGCAGACGGGATTGCTGAATCCGGGTCCGCCCCACCAGCGCGAGACGTGGCGCGGCTCAGTGCTCGCCTCCCACACTTTGGCGCGCGGCGCGTCGTAGGTTCGCCGCATGATGATCAGCGGTTCGGTTTTCGGGATTTCGATTTGCGAACTCATTTTGTCCGTCCTTTCTTGCTGCGCCGGCCATGAGTGCCATCCATCGTCTTCAGATAGGCGGCCAGGCTGTCGAAGTTGCGGTCCCAGAATTTGCGGTAGTCCTCGAGCCAGATCGTCGCGCCCTTGAGTGGCTTCGCCTCGAGATGGCAGGGCCGCCATTGCGACTCGCGGCTGCGCGAGATGAGGCCGGCGTTTTCGAGCACCTTGAGATGCTTCGAAACTGCCGCAAGGCTCATGTCGTAAGGCTCGGCAAGTTCGGAAACCGTCGCATCGCCCGTCGCGAGGCGCGCGAGAATGCCGCGGCGCGTCGGGTCGGCAAGCGCTGCAAGTGTGGAACTGAGGGCATCGGCTGGCATTTGTATTCAACCATTTAGTTGTCAACTGATTGGTTAAATAATGTACGTGACGAAGAGAGTCAAGCTGACCCTCAAATGCTAACGCCAGTCGGCCAATGCTGCGGAATCGAAATATTCGTCCAGGCGGGTGATGTGGCCTTCACGCACCTTGCAGACGATGCAGGCGGCAAGAGAGACCTCCTTGCCGTTGGCGAGCTTGGCTTTGAGCAGATGCTGCTCGACGAAGCCGCCTTCGAAGACATCGAGCCTGCGCCGCGTGTAATGGCGCTCGGGGACGTTGCGGATGAAGCTCTCCAGCATCTCGAGATTCTCGTCGGCGGTGACCGACGCGCCGTCATTGTTGTGCCAGATGATCGCATCGGGCGCGTAGATGTTGCGCACGGCCTCGAGGTCGCCGCGCTCGATCGCGTTGAAGAAACTCTCCGCCAGCTGGCGCGTCGCTTCGTATGGCACGCTTGTCTCCTTCAGCCGCCGGCAAGAGCGTTGGTGATGACGATCTCGTCGCCGGGGGCGATCTTGTGCCCGTTGGCATCTTTCGCACGCACCATAGTTCCTCCATGCAGGAACACAATATTGTGCCGGATGCCGCCGCTTTCGTTGAAGAAGTGCAGAGCGAGCGCCGGATTGCGCCGCGCAAGATCGCTCAGGACCGCGCCGATGGAGGTTCCCTCGGCGGTGAGGAACCGTTCTCCGCCCATGACCGGTCGCAGGATGGGCGGCAACTGCACTTTGACCGTCACGTCGCGTAGGCCTCGACGCTCATGATGCGCGGCAGTCCGCTTGCCACTTCGCGCCAGCTTTCGCCGAGATTGTCGCTGCCATAGATCACGCCCGACGCGGTGCCGAAATAGAGCCCGCCGGGATCGAGTTGATCGGCCGAGAGCGAGCCGCGCAGCACGGCGGTGAAGCAGTTCGCGGGCAGACCTTTTGTGAGCGGCTCCCAGCTCTTGCCGTTTTTGGTGCGATAGACGGCGAGTTGTCCGCCGCGCGGAAAGCGGAAGTTGTCGCCGTCGAGCGGCACAACGAAGACTTGCCCGGACTTCAAATCGATCGCCGAAGGAAAACCGAAGCTGCAGTGATGGCCATCGGAAAGTTCTGTCACCGGCAGGCCGTCTTCGATGACCTGCCAGCTGTCGCCGCCGTCGTCGCTGCGATGCACTCCGCGATGCTCCTGGCGGAACATCACGCTGGCGTTGTTGGGATCGTGCGTCACGCTGTGCACGCACTGGCCTGTCGATGCGGGAGCGGAGTCGACGGCCGGATTGACGCCCTTGTTCTTCGGCTGCCAGGTTTTGCCGCCGTCATCGGTGCGGAAGAAACCGGCTGCGGAAACGCCGACCCACATGCGGTTGGGATTCTTCGCATCGCTCAGGATCGTGTGCGCGCCAAGGCCGCCGAAACCGGGCGCCCAATTTGTGCGGTTAGGCTGTTCATTGAAGCCGTCGACCGGCTGCCACGATTGGCCGCGGTCGCGGCTGACGAAGAGTCCGGCTTCGGAAACGCCCGCATAGAGCGCCCCATGCGCAAAGTGCAGCGTCCAGATCTGATCCACGAAACGGCCGCCGCCCTTGAGGATGCCGGCAAAATCCTCCTTCGCGACCAGGCGATGATGTTCGGGATTGCCGCGGTCCTCAGGGCGATAGCGCGGCGCCGCTTCGAGCTGCTTCCAATCTTTCAGATTGTCGCTGACGAACAACGCGACGCCGTAGTTCGGACTGTTGACCGCCACATAGGTGCGGCCCTTGTCGTCGCGCGTCGAGGCCGTGACCGGCCAGCCGCGCAACACGAAATCCTCTTCCCAGGTGCGGCGGTCCTTGCTGGTGAGGACGGCCGCGCCTTTGGGCGTGCCGACAATCAGGGAAACCGGCATGGCGTATTCTCCTCGGGGTCGGCGCGAAGAATACCGATTATCCGCCGCGACGGGAGAGGGGATCTTCCAGCAAGCGCGGCATGATCTCGACGAAATTGCACGGCTTGTGCCGGATATCGAGCTGAAATTTCAGGATTCCGTCCCAGCCATCCTTGACCGCTCCGGGAGAACCAGGCAGCGCGAAAAGATAGGTGCCCTTGGCGACGCCGGCGCAGGCGCGCGACTGCACGGTCGATGTGCCGACCTTGCCGAAACTAATCTGATGGAACAGCACGGAAAATCCGTCGATCTCCTTTTCGAAGAGCGAACGGAAGGCTTCCACGGTGACATCGCGACCCGTGAGGCCGGTGCCCCCGGTCGAGATCACCACATCGATCATGGGATCGGCGATCCAGGTGCGAAGTTGGCCGGTGATTTTTCCGCGATCGTCGCTCACAATTGCGCGAGCGGCGAGAACATGCCCGGCATCCTTGATGCGCTGAGCCAGCGTATCGCCGGATTTGTCGTTCGACGCGTCGCGCGTGTCCGACACCGTCAGGACGGCGATGCGAACCGGAATGAACGTCACCGTCTCGTCAATATCGGGCATCGCTGACCACCGTGTCTGGCGCTGGCGTCGTGTCGGCGGGTGGCGGCGGTGGCGGCGGTTGCACCGGTGGATGGTAGATCGGCCATCCGCCTGCTGCGGTCGCATCGAGACTCGGCGTCGTCTGACCCATGCGCCGGCTATACATCCAGTGATACATCAAGAGGCGTTTGACGTAAGAGCGCGTCTCGGCAACGTGGATGCTTTCGATAAAGAGCAGTGCATCGTCTTCCTTTCCCGCCATGGCGTTGATCCAGCCGGCGACCTTCATCGGCCCAGCGTTATAAGCCGACGGCACGTAGACGAGATTGCCGCCATGCTGATCGAGCAGCTGCGCGATGTAGCGCTGGCCGAGCGACATGTTGTACTCCGGGTCGCTCAATTGCGACGGCGAGCCTTGTCCGCCGACACGCGCGGCGGTCGCCGGCATCAGCTGCATCAAGCCTCGGGCTCCGGCGGGCGACACGGCTCCGGCCTGGAAGCGGCTCTCGATCCGCGTGAAGGCGAGGACGAGCGATGGATCGATCGTGTAGCCGCCCTCGGGCTTGTATTGCGGAACAGGATAGAGGCCAGTCAGCTTGATGCCGCGCGTGGCTTCCGTCTCGCTGGCGCGCAACTCGATGTTGGGAACGTTCATTCGGCGTGCCAACGCCGCGTATCCCATGTCATGACTGCCATCACTGGCGCCAAAGGCCCGGTTGAGTTCCTGCGGCACGGAGTCTCGATCCTCGCCCACCTGCATCAGCGCGACGGCGCGATGCGCCGACGGCACTTGCATGATGGCCGCGAGATCCGCCGCCGTGAGCACGGGATCGACAAATCCGGTTTGGGTGTCCTGGCCCAGAACCCGTTCTGCGAGCAGGCCATAAAATGTCGGTTCTTCGCGGGCGGCAGCATTCAACAAGGTGATCACGCGCTGCGGGTCGCCTAAACGCAAGTAAGCGCGCGAGGCCCAGAACGCGCCGGCCGCGCGGGTATAGTTGGGAATGTTGCTGGCCTGAGCCAGGTTCTCGAAATGCTTCGCTGCGTCGGCATAGTTACCGAGACGATAGGCCGAGAACCCGGCATCCCATTCCAGTAGCGGCACGGCCGCACGTTCCGCCGCCTGAAAGCTCGTCGCGACGTTCCATGCTTCCTGATCCATGCCATTGGCGAGGTATGACGCCGCGACCCGATGAGTCAGGCGCGCGAGGTCGTAATAGGAAGCGCCGGACGAGATCGCGTCATTCAGGACAAGATGTGCCTGGTCGGGTTGGTCCGCTTTGACGTAACGCTCGATTTGCACTTGCGCATTGCGGCCCTGGTCCGAACTCAGAGGCGGGTCAGGCTGGTCGAACTCCTCATAGCCGCCGCCGCGATGATGGGCCGGAGGGGCCGGCACGGGCACGCTCGCAGTCATCACGACGACAACACGGTGGTGGCGCTTATGAACGCGCTTCGACGCTCGCGCCACGGCGAGGCGATAAACCCTGTCGGCGATCGGCAATTCCGGATAATTGTGCAGCCAGTCCGTCAGGTCCGCCAACTTTGCGTGCGCGTGGGGCGACAGATACCGCTCGGCAAGCACGTAACCCTCGAGTGAGGTATCGGACACCTGGCCGAACAGCGACCTCGCCGCCTCGAAACGACCGGACCGCTCATCCGCGAAGATCTGGCGATAAAGCCCGACATCGCTCGGAGAGAGTACGACCATGGGAACGCTGGCCTGCTCGCCGCCGTCGACGGGCAGGGGCATTTCAGCGCTCGCGGTGCCGATGGCAGTCACAAAGGCAAACGGCGCGAAGGCCCATTTCGAAAGACGCATCACCGATTCCGATTCGCTGTGTCGCTCAAAGAGCGAATGTGGCTCAGTTCCCTGCAGCGGCAGGCAGCCCGAGCGCATCGAGCTTGTCCGCCAGTGCCTGCAAATCACGCCACGCCAGTTTCTTATGAGCCGGCTGGCGGAGCAAGTAGGCAGGATGAAGTGTTGGTAAGACGGGAACCATCGCTGTGCCAATCCGGTACTCGAGCCAGCGACCTCTGAGCTTCATGATTCCGTCGTTCAATCCCAGAACGTGGCGCGCCGACACCGCTCCGAGCATCACGAGAATCTTCGGCGACGCAAGCTCGATGTGACGGCGAAGAAAGGGAATGCAGAGCGCAACCTCACTGGGATCGGGATTACGATTGTCCGGCGGTCGCCAGGCCATGACATTGATGATGTAAACACGCGTTCGGTCCAGGCCGATGGAGGCCAGCATCTTGTCGAGCAGCTTGCCGGCGCGTCCGACGAACGGCAGTCCGGCTTTGTCTTCATCGTAGCCGGGCGCTTCTCCGATAAGCATGATGCCGCCATTCGGGTTGCCGTCCGCGAATACCGTGTTGGTCGCCAGTTTCTTCAGTTGCGAACCCTCGAAACGTTCCATCGCCTTTTTGAGGTCGGAAAGACTGCCGCATCCGCCGGCAATCTCCATTGCCGAACCAAAGCCATCGCTCGCGAGCGGTGCGAGCGTCGTGGGTTTGATCTGTGCGAGAGGAAGGTTTGGCCGCGCCGCAGGCCTTGGCTGATGTTGGGCGGACGGGGCGAGAGCGGGCGTTGCACGCGCGCTGAAGCGGTCGATCGGAACCTCGCTTACGGCCTCATCGGCGCCGGCTTCGAGGAGCCAGTTCAGCGCGGCCAAGGATTCCTCTCGGGAAGCTGTCATGACGCGATGATAGGCGCGGTTGACCGCCGATTCCTACCGCCGCATAACGGCAATACCGGATAAAAACGGACAATTGACCGATGACCGAAGCCGTTCAGCGCGAAAGCATGGAATATGACGTCGTCATTGTCGGCGGAGGTCCTGCCGGGTTGGCGTCGGCTATCCGGTTGAAGCAGATCAATCCGGAAATTTCGGTCTGTCTCCTCGAAAAAGGTTCCGAAATCGGCGCCCACATCCTGTCGGGTGCCGTCATAGATCCGATCGGCATCAACGAACTCGTCCCCGACTGGAAAGAGAAGGGCGCGCCAATCGACACGCCGGTGACCGACGACCGCTTTTATTTTCTCTTGCAGAACCTTGCGATCCGTCTGCCGAATTTTGCCATGCCGCCATTGATGTACAATCACGGCAACTACATTGTCAGCCTGTCCAATCTCTGCAAGTGGCTGGCGACGCAAGCCGAGGCGCTGGGCGTCGAGATCTATCCGGGCTTTCCCGCCGCTGCGCTCGTGATCGCGGACGGCGTCGTGAAGGGCGTGACGACCGGAGACCTTGGCGTCGCCAAGGATGGTCATCACAAGGACGGCTACACGCCCGGCATGAATCTGCTCGGCAAGTACACGATTTTCGCCGAGGGCGCGCGCGGTTCGCTGACCAAACAACTTTTCAAGATCTTCAAGCTCGACGAAAACTGCGACTACCAGAAGTTCGGCATCGGCGTGAAAGAACTCTGGGAGTTGGCCCCCGGCAAGCACCAGCGCGGACTGGTCATGCACACGATGGGTTGGCCGTTGGACAATTCAACCGGTGGCGGCCTCTTCATGTATCACTGGGGAGAGAATTTCTGCTCGATAGGGTTCGTCGTCCATCTCAACTATTCCAACCCCTTCATTTCGCCGTTCGACGAGATGCAACGGGTGAAGCACCATCCGAAAATTCGAACCTTCCTTGAGGGCGGCAAGCGCATCGGTTATGGCGCTCGCGCGTTGACAGAGGGTGGTTTGCAGTCTGTCCCAAAGCTGGTGTTTCCTGGCGGTGCGCTGGTCGGTTGCGGCGCGGGATTCATGAACGTGCCCAGGATCAAGGGCAGCCACAACGCCATCAAGACGGGAATGCTCGCCGCGGAAAGCGTCGCGGCCGCGCTTGCTGCGGGCCGGTCAGGCGATGAAATCGTCGAATACGAGCAGTCCTGGCGGGCCAGTCACGTCCACAAAGATCTCAATCGTGTACGGAATGTTAAGCCTCTTTGGTCGAAATTCGGTACCATTGTCGGAGTACCGCTGGCGGCGATCGATATGTGGACCAACCAGCTGTTCGGTTTTTCGTTTCTCGGCACGCTGAAGCATGGCAAGCCGGATTACGCGACGTTGAAGCCGGCAACAGAGTCGCGAAAGATTGCCTATCCAAAACCCGACGGCGTGATCAGCTTCGACAAATTGTCGAGCGTGTTCCTGTCGAACACCAACCATGAGGAAGACCAGCCGGTTCACTTGAAATTGACCGACCCATCAATCCCGATCCGGGTAAACCTTCCGCGTTACGATGAACCTGCCCAACGCTATTGCCCGGCCGGCGTCTACGAAATCGTGCAGGAGGCCAAAGGTCCACGCTTTCAGATCAACGCGCAGAACTGTGTTCACTGCAAAACTTGCGACATCAAGGACCCGGAGCAGAACATCGAATGGACCACGCCGGAAGGTGGCGGCGGTCCGAACTATCCGAATATGTAGGAGCACGCGTTGCGCATTGCACTGATTGCCATTGCCTTCGGAATCGCCGCGGTTCTCGGAGCGTGCTCGACCAATGGTTTGAAGGGAGCGTCGCCGTCGGAGAATGCACAAGCCACGGAATTCGGAAACTATCTCTCGGCGCGATTTGCTGCCAGCCAACACGATCTCAAGGACGCGGCGGAATATTATCGCGCCAGCGCGAGAGCAAATCCGACAAATCCGCAGCTTCTCGGCCTCGCGTTCTTTTTCGCGACGTCGGCAGGCGACATCGATGGCGCGGGCCAACTTGCCGAAAAAGTCGTCGCCCTCACGCCGGACGACCGTGCCGGGCGCCTGACGCTTGCCGTTGTTGCGCTTAAACACCGGGACTATGCCGGCGCGCGCAAGATCATCGCCCTGTCGGCAAAGGGACCATTTTCGTCGCTCACCGTCTCACTGATCGATGGTTGGGCGGCGGCCGGAATGGGCGACAAGGCCGCGGCGAAAGCGGACTTTGCCGCGCTCCGCGCCCAAGACGGCGCCGACGCGATGGGGCTCTATCACCTGGCGTTGCTGTCCGATTTTCTGGGCGAAGTCGAGCCCGCTGATGTGGCGTATCGAACTGTGATGAAAGGCGGTACGGCGCCGCGCGTAATCGATGCCTATGGCCGCTTTCTGGAACGGAACGGACGCTCCGAGGACGCCAGAAAACTCTACGCCAAATACGTCGGCGAATCCGGAATGACTCAGATTGCGCAAGCTGGCCTCGCAAGACTGAAGGCGGGAACGAAGCCCGACGCGCTGATCACCAAGCCGGAAGCCGGCGCCGCCGAGGCTTTGTTCGGAATCGCGTCGGCCTTGACCGATCAAGGCAGCGCAGACGTTTCCATTCTCTATCTGCGACTTGCGCTTTATCTGCGGCCCGATCTCGATCTTGGCGCGGTTCTGCTTGCCGACAGGCTGGAAGGGCTGCAGAAATACGAAGATGCGATCAGCGTCTATCGGGGTATCGAAAAATCATCGGCCTACTATCGCCTGGCGCGGGTCGAGATCGCTCTGGATGAAGCACGGCTGAATAGAAATGACCAGGCGATCGCCGACTTGAAGGCACTGACCGTGGCCGATCCCACCGATCTGGAAGCATGGACGGCGCTTGGCGACACTTACCGTAGCGGCGAGAAGTTCAAGGAAGCGGCCGATGCCTATGATCGCGCGATCGCGCTTTTGAACCCCGTCAGCGCAAAAGATTGGCCGATCTATTTCGCGCGTGCCGTTTCCGAAGAAGGCGCCAAGAACTGGAACGCCGCGGAAGTCGATCTGAAAAAGGCGCTTCAGCTGGCGCCCAACGAACCCGCGGTGTTGAACTACCTCGGCTACAGCTATGTCGATCAGAACCGCAATATCGAAGAAGCCCTTGCGATGTTGGAGAAGGCACAGTCCCTGAAGCCGACTGACGGCTACATCGCCGACAGCGTCGGCTGGGCCTACTTCAAACTCGGTCGCTTCGCCGACGCGGCAAAGACCCTGGAAAGCGCGGTCGAACTCATTCCCGGGGACTCCACGATCAACGACCATCTCGGCGATGCGTATTGGCGCGTCGGACGAAAACTGGAAGCCAAATTCCAGTGGTCGCACGCGCTGTCATTCGGACCCGACAGCAACCAGAAGGCGCTGATCGAGAAGAAGCTCAAGGACGGATTGGGCTCCGGTGACAAGCCGAACTGATGTCGCGGCGTTTGCGCCGGCAAAGATAAATCTTTTTCTCCATGTCGGAGAAAAGCGCAGCGACGGATTTCACGATCTTGAGAGTCTGGTTGTGTTCGCCGACATCGGCGACACACTGACGTTTTCTCCATCGTCGGAACTGACGCTCACGCTCGAGGGCCGGTTTGCACAACGATTGGGAGCCGAAGACGACAATCTGGTCCTGCGGGCAGCCCGGGCGCTCGCAAAGCGTGTCGGCAGGCCGGCCACCGCGGCGATCAGACTGACGAAGGAGCTGCCGGTCGCCTCCGGCATCGGCGGAGGATCCGCCGATGCGGCGGCCGTCCTTCGAGGTCTGACACGGCTCTGGGAGCTCGATCTTTCCTGGGCGGAGCTTCGCGCCGTCGCAAAAACAATCGGTTCCGACGTCCCGGTGTGCGTCGAGAGCAAATCGAGTTGGATGGAGGGCCGCGGCGAACGAGTGACTGCAGCGTCGGCGTTGCCGCTAATCTCCATGCTGCTCGTCAATCCAGGAATTGCCGTCTCGACCGCCGATGTTTTTCGCGGGCTGACGTCGCGGCATGGCACCGACACCATAAGCCGAACGCTGCCGCTTTCTCTGCCGCGCGAACTGATCGCCTTCCTGAAGAGCACGTCCAACGATCTGCAGGCTCCGGCGCAGCGCATCGCGCCGGCAATCGGCGTCGTGCTCGACGAATTGTCGCGCATGCCCGGCGCCGAGTTGTGGCGCATGAGCGGCAGCGGTGCGACGTGTTTCGCACTCTTCGAGGATCAGGACTCGGCGGAGATGGCCGAGATTGCGCTTTCGCGAACACATCCCGATTGGTGGGTGAAGGCGACGCGGATAGTGTCTTAGTAGGCGCGTTCCACGCAAAAATCTGCGATATCCGAAAGTGCCACGCGAGTCTCGCTGTGGGCGAGGGGTTCAAGCGCGGCAACCGCGTTGTCGGCATAATGGCGCGCGCGCGTCATGGTTTCCTGGATCGCGCCGGTTCCTTCCACATAGGTGATCGCCTGCTCGAGATCGGCTTCGCTTTGCGGCCCGCCTTCGATAACGCGCTTCCAGAAAGTGCCCGCTTTCGCATCGGCGCGCGCATAAGCAAGTATGACTGGAAGAGTGACCTTGGCCTCGCGAAAATCGTCACCGACGGCCTTGCCCATCATGGCCTGACGCCCTGAGTAGTCCAACGCATCGTCGACAAGCTGAAATGCAATGCCGAGGTTTTCGCCATACCGGCGCAGTGCCTCGACGAAGGACGCGTCGCGCTCGCAAAGCGTGGCGCCCGACTCTGCGGCGGCGGCGAAAAGCGCCGCTGTCTTGGCGCCGACCACCTTCAGATAATGTTCCTCACTGGTCGCCAGATTGCTTTCCGATTTGAGCTGCATCACTTCGCCTTCGGCTATGACAGCCGAGGCGCCCGCTAGAATATCGAGTACCCGCAGCGAGCCGGTTTCGACCATCAGCTGGAATGCGCGACTGAACAGAAAGTCACCGACCAGCACGGTCGCCTTGTTACCCCACACAAGATTGGCCGCGACCTTGCCGCGCCGTAACGTGCTCGCATCCACCACGTCATCGTGCAGGAGCGTCGCGGTGTGGATGAATTCGACGGCCGCGGCGAGATTGACGTGCTTGTCGCCGGTGTAGCCGCCCATGCGGGCGGCCGCGAGCGTCAGCATGGGCCGCAGTCTTTTGCCGCCAGAGTCGATCAAGTGGCGGGCCAATTCGGGGATGAGACTTACCGCACTTCCCATGCGGCCATGGATCAACTTGTCGGTTGCCGTCATGTCGGCAGCGACGAGCGCGTGCAACCGTTCTACGGGCGAGACGCCGTCCGATGCGGGCTTGCGGGTGTCAGGCTTCAACATTCGTTCGACCTTGCCGGGGGGCCCCGGCTTTTGCGACATTGCGAGGGGTTTTTAGCCCGGTCAAGCGGGCCGGAAGTCGACGCAGCAAGGATGTATTTGCGCCAATGCGGCCCGTTCTGAAGACGAACAATCCGGTACTGCTGAGTTTCGCCCAAAACCTTCTCAGCGAAGCGGACATCGAAAGCGTCGTTTTCGACGAGAACGCAAGCATCATGGACGGCAGCTTGGGCATTTTGCCGCGCCGGCTCATGGTCGCTGACGATGACTTCGCCCGCGGGCAATTGGTGCTGCGCGACGGTATGGAGCGCAATTCGAGTCCTCCCGGGACGACAAAAGACTCCTTCCTGGGAGGCCGGCTGACCATCGAGCAGCCGCTGGGCGGATTTCGCGCCGGTCTCGACGCCGTCATGCTCGCCGCGGCGGTTCCGGCCCGAGAGGGCGACTGCGTGCTTGAGCTTGGTAGTGGTGCCGGGACCGCAAGTCTGTGCCTCGCGGCTCGCATAGCGGACGTCTCGATCACCGGCGCTGAAATCGAGAGTGATTTGGTCCGCATTTCGAATCAAAACGCGACGGCAAATCAGTTGGGCGATCGCGTCGTATTCGTGACCGTCGACGCATTGGACCTGCCGTCTGACATGAAGCGCGACTACGCCCATGTCATGTGCAATCCGCCGTTTCATGGCGACGATGGCGAACGCTCGCCGGACGAGGCGCGCGCGCTCGCCACCCATGACGATGGAGCGCTAGCGGCGTGGCTCAATGTCGGCGCAAAGCGCACCGCCGCCGGCGGAACGTTCACTGCGATTGTGCGGGCGGACCGGTTGGGTGAGACCCTTGCCGCGCTTCCGCAGACCGGGCTGCGTTTGTTTCCGCTCTGGCCGCATGCCGGACAAGCCGCAAAACGCATCATTGTCCAGCTGCACAAGGGTTCCAGAGCGCCGCATAAGCTTTGTGCGGGCCTCGTCCTGCACGAGGCTGACGGAACGTTTACAACGAAAACGGATTTGGTTCTCCGTGGCGTGACGGGTTTGGACATTTGAGTTCGGCGCGGCCGGAGCAGGCATGAAGTTTTTCCCTCCGGTGATTGCAGCCTTGGTCATGTTGTGGGCGCCAGCGCTCGCTGGTCCCCCCTATGTCACGGACGATCCGCAGCCTACCGGCGAAGGACATTTTGAGATCTACGCATTCACAGCAGGTACGCAGACCAGCAGGGACGCGAGCGGGCAGGCGGGAATCGATTTCAACTACGGCGGCGCGGCAAACCTTCAACTCACGATGGTTTTGCCCTTCGCCTATGACAGTCCGCACCGAGATCGAAGCGTCACAGGTTTCGGCGACATCGAACTCGCCGCCAAATACAAGTTCCTGCATCAGGAAGACTTCGGTCTCGACGTGGCATTTTTTCCGCGCCTCATCTTGCCGACGAGCTCCAATCCTGCCTTGGGCAGCAAGCATGTGGCGCTCTTTCTTCCGTTTTATGCGCAAAAGGATTGGGGCGAATGGAGCATCTTCGGCGGTGGCGGCTGCACACTCAGTCGCGGCGAGACGTCCGAGGACTCCTGTCAAATGGGGATCGCCGCGACGCGCCAAATCTCGCCGCACCTCCAGCTTGGGGTGGAACTTTATCACCAGACTCCCGACGGGCGAGGCGCCCGTCAGACAACAGGGGTCGGTGTTGGAGCGATATATGATCTCAGCGACAACCTTCACCTGATGGCGTCGGCAGGGCCCGGAATCCAAAACGCGGATGCGACCAACCAGGCGAGTTGGTATGTGGCAGTGCTTTTCACATACTGACGATCATCTGCCGAAGACAAGAAGGCGAAAGCTCCCAGGGGTCATTTTGTACGGCGGGCGTTTGCCGGGGTCGGGCGTCAGATCCGCGGTCGCGCTGAAAATGCGGTGCGTTGACGGGTCGAGATCCATCGTGCGTGCTCCAAACTGGGTCGGCACATTTTCCACCAGGTGATAGGTGTTGGCCGTGTCCTGACGGATGACGGACAACTTGCCCTCGCCGTTGGGGATCAACACGTCACGCGTGCCCGGGTCGAAGCCGGCGCCGTCGGCGCCCTTTCCAGTCGGCACGGTCGTTACGACTTTGCCGTTTTTTGCATTCACCACCGCCATCATTTCGTTTTCGCAGGCCACGAACAATCGTGCGCGCGCCCTGTCCATGGCTATGCCTGAAGGGGACTCGCATGGCGCCAACGGCCAACGCGCGATGACATCCATCGTTTTGGCATTGATCACCGCGATTTCGGATTTGTCTTCGATATTGTCGAAGATGCGCCCATGTCCATTGCTGACTCCGAACTCTGGTTTGCCTCCCAGAGCGATCGTTCCGTCGATCGTACCGGATGCGACATCGATGACGGTCGAGTCCTTGCTTCCGGCATTGAAGGTGAAAACACGGCGGGTAAAGGGATCATAGATTGTCCCGTCGGGGCGCGAACCGACGGCGATGGCGCCCGTGGTCTTGAGAGTCGACGGATCGAAGACGATGACTTTGTCAGCGGTGCCCGACGTGGCGAATCCCTTGCCGAGCCCGATCGCGACCTGATGCGCGCCGGCGACATCGGCAATGTCGCCAACGGTTTCATACGTCTTGGCGTCGAGGACCACCACGTGGCTGCCATGCGTGACGAACAAATGCCCGCTGACGCGATCGAATGTGATCGCGTCCCAGAACGTGTCGCCGCCAAGCGTCACGGATTTCATGAGATGAATGCCTGAACTTTCCGCTGTCGCGGGAAGCGTCGACAGGAACAGGCACGCCACACCAAGAATGATCTTCAGTCGCGGCATTGCTTCCTCCAAAGACGTCGGCGCTGCTTTGCGCCACGCTTCTTGTCCTATTCGGTTACGGACTATACGTTCCGGCTCGCTTTCAGGATGTACGAATCGTGGCCGGGTCCCCAGTTAAGAAGAAGACATTTCAAGACCTGATCCTGACGCTGCAGAGCTTCTGGGCGTCCAAAGGATGTCTGATTCTGCAGCCCTATGACGATCAAATGGGTGCGGGGACATTTCATCCTGCAACCACCCTGCGGGCATTGGGTCCAAGGCCCTGGCGAGCCGCCTACGTCCAGCCGAGCCGCCGGCCGAAGGATGGCCGCTACGGCGAGAATCCGAACCGGTTGCAACACTATTATCAGTTCCAAGTCATCATGAAGCCTGCGCCTGCCGACATCCTGGATCAGTATCTGGAAAGCGTGCGGACGATCGGTCTCGATCCCGCACTCCACGACATTCGCTTCGTTGAGGACGATTGGGAGAGCCCCACGCTCGGTGCATGGGGGCTTGGCTGGCAGGTCGATTGCGACGGAATGGAGATCTCGCAATTCACCTACTTCCAACAGGTGGGCGGAATCGACTGCGATCCGGTCAGTGCCGAGATCACGTATGGGCTCGAGCGGCTGGCGATGTACGTGCAGAATGTCGAATTCGTCTACGATCTCGCCTTCAACGAAGACTTTCGCTATGGCGAAGTCTTCCACCAGGCCGAACAGGAATTTTCAGCGTTCAATTTCGAGATGGCGGACACGGAGATACTTTTCCGGCATTTCAGCGATGCCGAGAAGCAGTGCCGCGAGCTCATCGGCGGCAACAAGAAGTTGGTGCTGCCAGCCTACGATCAATGCATCAAGGCGAGCCATGTGTTCAACTTGTTGGATGCGCGCGGGGTCATCAGCGTCACGGAGAGGGCTGCCTACATCGCCCGCGTACGTACGCTGGCCAAAGCGTGCTGCGAAGCGTGGCTTGCAACGCCCATGGGCGACTACAAACCGAGATTCGGCTGATGGCCGATCTTCTCCTCGAGCTTCTCAGCGAAGAAATACCGGCGCGCATGCAAGCGCAGGCGGCGCGCGATCTTGAACGCATTGTCGTGGGTGCGCTCTCCGACCGTGGTCTGCTGTTCGAAGGCGCGAAATCCTTTGCAGGACCGAGGAGGTTGACGCTCGCGCTGAGCGGCTTACCGCCACGACAACACGATGTCAGCGAGGAAAGAAAGGGTCCGCGTGTCGATGCGCCTGCCAAGGCCATCGATGGCTTTCTACGTTCGGCAGGCGTCACGCTTGAGCAGTGCGAAAGGCGCAACGACGGGAAGGGCGAATTCTACCTCGCAGTCATTCACCGCAAGGGCAGGGCCACGGCGGATGTTCTCGCCGAGGTCTTGCCGGACTGTCTGGCAAAACTGCCATGGGCAAAGTCGATGCGCTGGCCGCAGCCGACGAACACACCGGTGCGCTGGGTGCGGCCGCTGCATTCCATCCTCTTCACGCTCGACGGCGAGGTGGTGCCGTTGGCGTTCGCCGGCGTGACGAGCGGCAATCGCACGGTTGGCCACCGGTTTCTTTCGCGAGGCAAGATCGAGGTTCGTCGTTTCGACGACTACGCGAAAAAGCTGCGCGATGGCTACGTGATGCTCGACGGTGGGGAACGCAAGGACGTCATTCTTCAGGAGGTGAAGAACCGGGCTTTCGCGCTCGGCCTGGAATTGATCGACGATCCAGGTCTTCTGGAAGAAGTGGCAGGCTTGGCGGAATGGCCCGTCGTGCTTATCGGCGCAATTGAAGACGAGTATATGGAGGTGCCAGGCGAAATTCTTCAGACAGCGATGCGCGTGCACCAAAAATATTTCAGCTTACGCAATCTGAAAACGGGCACTTTGGCCAACCGTTTTGCGGTCGTCGCAAACATGATCACGGCCGACAACGGCAAAACCATCGTTGCCGGCAATGAGCGCGTCTTGCGTGCCAGACTGTCGGACGCGAAATTCTTCTGGGACCAGGATCGCAAACGCACGCTCGAGAGCCGCGTCGGCGAACTGGGCGGCATTGTTTTTCACGCCGAGCTCGGAACCCAGCTTGAGCGGGTCGAGAGAATCGAGTCGTTGGCCGGCGAAATCGCCGAGAGGATCGGCGCCGATGTGAAGCGGGCAAAGCAAGCAGCTCGGCTGTGCAAGGCAGACCTGACGACAGGCGTGGTCGGCGAGTTTCCCGAGCTTCAGGGCGTCATGGGCCGCTTCTACGCGCTCAACGATGGCGAAGATGCGGAAGTCGCCGATGCCATCCGCGACCACTACAAACCGCAGGGGCCGAGCGACTCGCTTCCACATTCAAAAGTGTCCATGGCCGTGGCGCTGGCTGACAAGCTCCAGTCGCTGTTCATGTTCTTCGCCATCGACGAAAAGCCGACGGGCTCCGGTGATCCCTTTGCGTTGAGGCGTTCAGCTCTGGGCGCGCTGCGGATCATCATCGACAACAAGCTTCGTCTCGACATTGCGACGCTGGGCGGATATCAGCCGGGCGACCTGCGCGATTTCCTGATCGACCGTCTGAAGGTTCACCTCAGAGACGCTGGAACCCGGTACGACTTGATCGATGCTGCCGCTGCCGTGGTCGGCGACTGCGATTTCCTTCGTTTGGTCTGGAGAATCGAAGCCCTGCAGTCCTTCCTGAAATCCGATGACGGCGCAAATTTGCTGACGGCGTATCGACGCGCGGTGAACATCGTCAAAGCAGAAGAGAAAAAAGACAAAACCGTCTATGACGGCGCACCCGACCCGGAGGCTTTGATCTTGGCGCAGGAGAAGACGCTTTTTGTCGAACTGGCAACCGCATCCGAACTCATCCGAGCCGAACTCGCGCGCGAACGCTTTGGGCAAGCCATGGGTGTCATGGCGCACCTGCGCAAGCATGTCGACGCGTTTTTCGACAACGTGACCGTCAACGACAAGGACCCGCTTCTGCGGAAAAACCGGCTTCTGCTGCTTTCCCGATTGCGTTCAACACTGCACACGGTCGCGGATTTTTCGAAAATCGAAGGCTAGGCGCCGTCGCGTTCGGTGGTCGGATCGATCATCTTGCGAATCTCGGTAATCTTGGTGGCGGGAAACCCGCTCAACTCTGCATGTTTGCGAATGATGGCCTCATCCTTGGCGAGATAGATGCAGAAGGTCTTGTCGCCCGCAACGTAGCTTTCCTGCCATTGGATGTCCGGGCCAAGTTGTTTGAGAACTTCGTTGGATTTGGCAGCTGCGCCGCGAAGCTGATCACGTTCGAATGTCCCAACGGCAGGAATGTCACGTTCGATGATGTATTTGCGCAGCGTCATGAATTGCCCCCAGAAGTTGCGTCCGCCCAAAGGTAGCGGCGCGACCGTTCTGCGGCAAGGGACGGAATTGCCGCGCTATCTTAGGAAAAACATTCCCCACAAACTGATCAGGATGAAGTTGCTCACAGCGAACATGGTCAGACGGTGGAAGACGTTGTTGTAAGTCACGTGCACGAGTGTCTGCGCCACGCGGAAGGCGACATATGCCCAAGCGACTTCGAGGACGACTGTGTCGGCGCGATTTGAAACGTAGAACATCAGGCAGACGACATAGAACAGGATCGGCAGTTCCAAGAGGTTCATCATCGCCCGGTTGGGAATCGAAACATCGCCCGGAACGTTGCCGGATTCGCCATACTTGAAATCTTCAGAACTCACCTTTCCTGCGAAGGCGGCGCGGAAGCGCTGAAACGGGATCAAGAGCAGGACCGCGAACGTCCAGAACGCGAGTACCGCCATGGGTACGAAGATCGAATTTTGGGTCACAGCGACTCCTCAGACGTGCTGCGACCATGTTAGCCGAGTTCCCAGTGGCCCGCGCCAGCCGCAGCATGCATATTAGCCGCTAGACGGCATCGATTGGATTGGTAATGGCGAAGTGGGTCTATACGTTCGGCGACGGCAAGGCCGAAGGTGACGCGGGCATGAAAGATCTGCTCGGGGGTAAGGGGGCCAACCTGGCCGAAATGAGCAATCTGGGACTGCCTGTCCCGCCGGGCTTTTCGATTACCACCGACGTTTGCAGCCATTTCTATGCGCATGGAAAATCGTACCCCCCCGAATTGAAGCCGGCCGTGGGGTCCGCGCTCGCTACGATTGGCTCTCTTACAAACGCGAGGTTTGGCGACGCGAACCGTCCGCTTCTCGTGTCGGTCCGCTCGGGCGCGCGCGTATCGATGCCCGGCATGATGGACACCGTCCTGAACCTCGGGCTGAACGCGCAAACGACCGACGGTCTTGCCAGGCTGACAGAGCCTCGCTTTGCCTATGACTCGTATCGCCGATTCATCCAGATGTATTCTGCGGTCGTACTTGGAGTCGAACACTCTCTGTTCGAAGAGATCCTCGACACCGAGAAGGAATCAAAAGGCGTCGAACTCGACACCGAACTCAATTCCGACGATCTGAAGAAGATAGCGACGCTGTTCAAGGATTGCGTGCGCGCGAAACTTGGCCGACCCTTTCCTGAAGACGTTCACGAACAGCTATGGGGAGCCATTGGCGCCGTTTTCGGCTCCTGGCAAAGTCCGCGGGCCAATACCTACCGTCGCTTGCACGACATACCGGAAAAATGGGGAACGGCGGTCACGGTTCAGGCGATGGTGTTCGGCAATCGCGGCGAGACAAGCGCCACGGGCGTTGCCTTTACCCGCGATCCCGCAACCGGCGAACGGCTCCTCTATGGCGAGTTCCTGATCAACGCCCAAGGCGAGGATGTCGTCGCAGGCATCCGCACTCCGCAACCGATTTCGAAAGTCGTTCGGGAGCGTCAATCCGGCAAGCGTCCCTCGATGGAGGAGGCGATGCCTGAGACGTTCGCCGAGTTGCGCGCAATCTGCGCCAAGCTCGAGACCCATTATCGGGACATGCAGGATCTCGAATTCACGGTGCAGGAAGGCAAGCTCTTCATGCTTCAGACCCGAAGCGGCAAGCGAACGGCGGAAGCTGCGCTCAAGATTGCGGTCGATATGGAGCGTGAAGGTCTGATCGATAAGAACGTCGCGGTCGGCCGCGTCGAACCGTCGGCTCTGGATCAGCTTCTGCATCCGACACTCGATCCGGATTCGGAGAAGGAACAGATCGCCATGGGACTAGCCGCCTCGCCCGGCGCGGCAACGGGCGAGATCGCTTTCACGGCAGATGAAGCGGAGAAGCTTGCCGCCGAACGTCACGACGTCATCCTGGTGCGGACCGAAACAAGTCCGGAAGACATCCATGGCATGCATGCCGCACGTGGGATATTGACGGCGAGGGGAGGCATGACGAGCCATGCCGCAGTCGTGGCTCGCGGCATGGGTCGGCCATGCGTGTCAGGCGCCGGCATGATCAAGATCGACATCGCGAACGGCGTGATGACGGCGGGCAAGCACACGCTGAAGCGAGGCGACATCATTACCATCGATGGCGCCACGGGCTCGGTCTACAACGGCCGTGTGGGCCTTCGGCAGCCCGAACTGACAGGCGACTTCGGCGTCTTGATGGCATGGGCGGATTCGATCCGCAGGTTGAAAGTGCGGACGAACGCCGACACACCCGATGACGCTTCGACGGCACGCAAGTTCGGCGCCGAGGGGATCGGTCTTTGCCGCACTGAACACATGTTCTTCGAGAGTGACCGTATCGTGGCGGTACGCCAGATGATCCTGGCCGACGCAGAGAGCGATCGCAAGGCGGCACTCGCCAAGCTTCTCCCCATGCAGCGGCAGGATTTCGAAGGGATCTTTCGCGCAATGGAAGGACTGCCAGTCACGATTCGCCTGCTTGATCCTCCCTTGCATGAATTTCTGCCGCAGGACGACGAGGAAATCGCCGAGGTGGCGCGCGCCGCCGGCGGAGACCCCGCGAAGTTGCGTGCACGCGCCATCGCGCTGCACGAAGCCAACCCGATGCTCGGGCATCGCGGCGTGCGTCTCGGCATCACCTATCCGGAAATCTACGAAATGCAGGCGCGCGCGATTCTGGAAGCTGCGCTCAACGTCGAGAAAGATGGCGGAAAGCCGGTCGAGCTTGAGATCATGGTGCCGCTCGTCGCATGGAAGATGGAACTGGATCGCATCAAGGAGCGCATCGATGCCGTGGCGGAGGAGATCAGGAGAGAGCGCGGAAAAGTCCCGGAATATCTGGTTGGAACGATGATCGAATTGCCGCGCGCGGCGCTCTTGGCCGAACAGATCGCGAAAACCGCGCAGTTCTTTTCGTTCGGGACAAACGATCTTACGCAAACGACAATCGGAATCAGCCGAGACGATGCCGGAATGTTTCTCACGGACTACCTCAACAAGGGCGTTCTCGCGCGCGATCCTTTCGTCACGATCGACGTCGAAGGGGTCGGTGAGCTCGTGAGAATTGCAGCCGAGCGCGGTCGCAAGGCGCGTCCGGGATTGAAACTCGGCATCTGCGGCGAACATGGCGGTGATCCCGACTCGATACGCTTTTGTCACGACTCGGGACTTGATTACGTTTCATGTTCACCATTTCGCGTGCCAGTCGCGCGCCTTGCAGCCGCACAGGCCGCGCTCTCGCACGTTAAGGATAGCGATTAATCAGTGTACGGAGAGCATAGCAAAACCCTGGGTTTTTCTACGTCAAATGACACTGTGTCACGAATATGAAAAATTATATTTGACGATTCGGAATTTCATTGGCACAAGCCGCGCCTTCAGATGAAGGAAGGCGGGGACCATTCGGAACAGATATTGCGTTCGTCATAATCCGAAAGAGTCAGGTAGCCGATGATCAGAAAACCCAACGATGCAATCGCGCGGTCCGATCGCGTGCTTATCGCTGCACTTGCGATCATTCTTGCGACGGCGAGTGCAGCCGTCGGTGCATCCTTCACCAATGATCCGCATGCGGATCAGATCCGCGTCATCAAGGTCGATAAGCCTGTGGTGCGTCTGGTGCAGGCACCAACCATTCCGGCGCAGATCGCCCTTCGCGGCACCGCGCAGGACGTCGTTTTATCCAGGCTGCTCGCGGAGCATCGCTGTCTCTCGGAGGTGATGTACTTCGAAGCGCGCGGCGAAGGCGAAGAGGGGCAGAAAGCGGTTGCCGAGGTCATTTTTCACCGCATGAACAAGGGCAATTACGGCCACTCGATTTGCGCGGTTGTCTATGAAGGCGTCGGAACGGCGACTTGCCAGTTTTCCTTCGTGTGTGACGGCTCACTCGAGGAAAGGAAGGCTGCGGAGCCCTGGCGTCAGGCGCAAGCCCTCGCAGCCCGCATCCTGACCGGCGAAGAACATTTGAGCGACGCCACGGGCGGCGCGGTCAATTTTCACGCAGCCTCCATCGAACCGGAATGGACGGGAGATTTCGTCCGCACCGTGCAGATCGGAAATCACATTTTCTATCGCCGGTCAGGGCACGCGCACCTCAGCGGCGCGTAATTCCCGGATCGCAACCGCGCGCTAGCCCTAGAAATTCACCCGCCTGCTGATCGCGCCATCGACCAGCATGTTTATGCCGGACGTGAACGACGATGCCGGGCTTGCCAGGAACACGGCCGCGTTTGCGATATCTTGCGGCGTGGCCATGCGTCCCATGGGATTGCGCTCCATCGCGTTCTTGAACACGGCAGGCATCTGGGTCTCGATCATGTTCCAGACGCCGCCTTTGAAATAGACGGTCCCCGGCGAGACGACGTTCGTGCGCACATGCTTGGGCGCATGCTGGCGCGCCAGGCCCTTGGCGAAGTGGATGAGCGCCGCTTTGATCGGACCATAGGAACTCGCATTGTCGGACTCCGCCGCCGACACGGACGAGATGATCACGAATGAGGCATCGCCATTCGCTTCGGCGGCCTTGAGGAGGAATGGTTTTGCGGCATCGAACGCATTGACCATGCCGAGTACGTCGAGCTTGAAATTCTGCTCCCAGGATGCCGGATCGCCGCCCTGAGCCATCGCGCCCGCGTTGGAAACGAGAATGTCGATCCCGCCGAGTTCGTTGGCCGATTTCTCGACCCAGCTCTTGAGTGCCGTGCCATCCATGATGTCGACTGCGCCGCCTGTCGCCTTGATACCCTTGTCCTTGAGCGCCGCGACGGCGTCCTTCACCTGGTCGGGATTGCGCGCACAGATCGCCACATTGGCGCCTTCAATGGCCAATGTGTCTGCAATCGCGCGACCGATACCGCGAGTACCGCCCAAAATGACGGCGTTCTTGCCCTTGAGTTGAAGATCCACGCCTTCCTCCATGATGTTTGTAAGGACACTTTAGGTCGGCAACATCAAAAGTCGAGCGCGACATCCAGGCTGGGCGCCGAATGCGTCACAGCTCCCGACGAAATATAGTCGACGCCGCACTCAGCCACGGCGCGAACCGTCGACAAAGTAATGTTTCCGGACGCCTCGAGTTTTGCGCGGCCGTTCGTCATTGCGACGGCACGGCGCAGGTCATCCGGCGTCATATTGTCCAGCAAGATCGTGTCGACGCCAAGCGCGAGTGCTTCCTCCAGTTGGGCCAGGGAATCGACTTCGAGCTCGATCTTGGTCATGTGACCCAAGCCGGCGCGCACGCGCTCGACGGCTGGCTTGATGCCGCCGCAGGCGAGCAAGTGATTGTCCTTGATCAGGACGGCATCATCGAGGCCGAAGCGGTGATTGAACCCGCCGCCGCAACGCACCGCGTACTTTTCGAGAAGCCGAAGTCCGGGTGTCGTTTTGCGCGTGCACACGATCCGCGCTTTTGTGCCTGCGACCGCATCGACCAGCGAGCGCGTCGCGGTGGCAATGCCCGAAAGATGACCGAGGAAATTGAGCGCCACGCGCTCGCCCGTGAGCAACGATCGAGACGAGCCCTCGATCACCGCGAGAATTGTATTGGATTGCACGGAAGAGCCGTCGGGTGTCTTCACATCGAATGTGAGTGCCGGATCGACGAGTCGGAATGTGCATTGCGTGGTCACAATGCCCGAGATCGTTCCGCCATTCCGCGCGATGAGCCTCGCGGTGCCGCGAGCGCCGTCGGGAATGGTCAGGTCGCTGGTGACGTCTCCGGCCCGACCAAGATCTTCTTCCAGCGCACGTCGCACGATGGGCTCGACCAGCAAACCATGCGGTGGACGCGCGAAGGGCAGGGTAACGTTCATACGTTCCGCGCGGTGAGCGGCTTGTCGGCGCTTTGAAACGATCTCGCGCGCTGTTCGGCGTCGGCGAGCGTCATGAAGCGTCGTTGTCCGGCAAGAGCCGTCTTGGGATAGTCCGTCCGGTAGTGCCCGCCACGGCTTTCGCGGCGTTCGAGCGCAGCGACCGTCACGAGCCTGGCGGCGGCCGTCATGTTGAGAAGCGCCGGTTCGGCGCCGCCTGCACGCTCGATCTGGTCGATTGTCGTCGACGCCTCAGTCAGACCGGCTTCGTTGCGCTCGACGCCGACAAGGCGCGTTATTGCATCGCGCAGGACATGCGGCGGCGCGGTAGCGGCAAACCGCTGCGGGGCCGGCGGCGTGCCCTGACCCTGTTGGATTTTGACATTCGCCTCAATGTCTTTGGCAGCACGGGCGCCAAAGACGAGCGCTTCGAGAAGCGAATTGGAGGCGAGCCGGTTGGCACCGTGCAGGCCTGTGGAAGCGCATTCTCCAACCGACCAGAGCCCCGGCAGCGACGAGCGTCCGTATGGGTCGCTCGCGATCCCGCCCATGTGGTAGTGCGCCGCCGGCGCGACAGGAATTGATTGCGTCGCCGGATCTATGCCGGCGGCCTTGCAGGCGGCGAACACCGTCGGGAAGCGTTGCGCGAAGGCTTCTCCGATGGCAGCCGTGCAGTCGAGAAATGCCGTGTGGCCCGCGGCAATCTCGCGGTGGATGGCCCGCGCAACGACATCGCGCGGCGCCAGTTCGGCATCGCGATGAACGTCGAGCATGAAGCGGCGGCCGGTCTCATCGACGAGAATTGCTCCCTCGCCGCGCAACGCTTCGGTGGCGAGGGGCGAAGGGTCGCGGCCGATGGCAATTGCGGTGGGGTGGAATTGCACGAACTCAGGATCGGCAATCACGGCGCCGGCCCGCGCTGCCATTCCCAAGCCCTCGCCGCGAGCCTCGAGCGGGTTGGTGGTCACGGCATACAGCGCTCCCAGTCCGCCGGTCGCAAAGACAACCGCGGGCGCGCGAAATAGGATCAAGCGAGCGTGCGCGCCGGCGCCATGCCGCGCGAACAGTCCGCAGACCCGGCCGGATTCCACGGCCAATTCGATCGCGTGGAATCCTTCGAGCAATGTGATGGAAGACGAACTGAGGGCACGTTCCGCCAGTGTGCGAGAAATCTCGGCGCCGGCGCGGTCTCCCCTGATGTGAACGATGCGCTTGGCGCTGTGGGCGGCCTCACGTCCGAGCGCCAGGGTTCCATCGGGCGCGCGGTCGAAGGGTGCGCCGAAGCCGACCAGGTCGTCGATCCGTGCAGCAGCTTCGCGAGCCACCATGGCCGCAATTTCCGGATCGCACAGTCCGGCGCCGGCAGCGACTGTGTCGGCGGCGTGACTTTGCCAGCTATCGTCTTCGCCGACCGCCGCCGCAATGCCGCCTTGGGCCCATGCGCTCGAGCCGGACATGCCGGGCCGGGTTCCGGCCAGGACGAGCGACGGAAACGGCGCAAGCTTCAGCGCCGTGAACAGGCCAGCCACGCCGGCGCCTAATATGAGCGCGCCCTTGCATTCGACGATGCTGTCAATCGCGCGGGGCATGGTTCAGGCCTTTGCCGGCAGCTTTACCGCCAGCATGCGGTCGATCGCGACTTTGGCGCGCGCGGAAACTGTCGGCTCGACGAGCACTTCGGTCGTCATCGTCTGAAGCGAATGCAAAATTTTGCCGAGCGTGATGCGCTTCATGTGCGGGCACAGATTGCAGGGACGCACGAACTCGACATCGGGGTATTCGGCCGCAACATTGTCGCTCATCGAACACTCGGTCACCATCACGACGCGCGCCGGGCGCTTCGTTCCGACATAATTGATCATCGCGGTCGTCGAGCCGGAGAAGTCGGATTCGGCAACAACCTCAGGCGGGCACTCCGGATGCGAAAGCACGACGATACCGGGATTGGCCTGACGGTAATCGCGGATTTCGGCCGCGGTGAAACGTTCGTGTACCTCGCACGAGCCTTCCCAGGTGATGACTTTGACGCCGGTCTGCTTGGCGACGTTCTGCGCGAGATATTTGTCGGGGATCATGATCACGGTGTCGGCGCCGAATTCTCGTGCAATCTCCTCGACGACCGCGACGGCGTTGCTGGAGGTGCAGCAGACATCGCTCTCCGCCTTCACCTCTGCAGACGTGTTGACATAGGTGACGACGGGCAGTCCGGGATATTTGGCCTTGAGCAGGCGCACATCCGCACCGGTGATCGAGGCGGCAAGCGAGCAGCCCGCCTTTGGATCAGGAATGAGAACGGTCTTTTCGGGGCACAGTATCTTCGAGGTCTCGGCCATGAAGTGCACGCCGGCTTGAACGATGACCTTGGCATCCGTTCTTGACGCCTCGCGCGCCAGGGCAAGGCTGTCGCCGACGAAGTCCGAGACGCAGTGGAAGATCTCGGGCGTCATGTAGTTGTGGCCGAGGATGACCGCGTTTTTCTCGCGCTTCAGTTTGTTGATCTCGGCGATGGCCGGCGCGAAGGTCGGCCATTCGATCTCCGGCACAACATGGGAGATCTTCTGATAGAGGCCGCGCGTTTCGCGTGCGATCTCGGGTGTGTAGGCCAACCCCATCCGAATGTCTCCCAACCTCCGTAAATAATACTCACTTTGAGTATATATGTAGGGCAAAAAGACCGGCTTTCAAGAGCCGGTAACACATCGTGTTATGCTACATGTGAGCATAAATCTGTCAAGTTACGAAAGAGCTGACAGCGTCAGCTTGTTTTACGCATTCCCAGACGCACGCCCGGGGCGGGCCTTTCACGCAAGACCTCGCGCCGAAAGCGGAAAAGCTCGGCAGGTCTTCCGCGCGCCTGTGTCGCGAATTTGCCGGTACCTTCGACCAATCCCTGATCTTCCATCAAACGTCGAAAATTCTGCTTATGCAGCCTGATGCCGGAAATCGCTTCGACCGTGCGCTGCAATTTTAACAGCGTAAACGTTGGCGGCATCAGTTCGAAGACGACAGGACGGTATTTCATCTTACCGCGAAGACGCGCAATCGCGGTCGCCAGAATACGCCGGTGATCAAACATCATGCTGACGCCCAGCGCCGCACGTGTATTCGCCTTGCGGCCATCGCGCGTTGCTTCCTTGACGAGGCCGGCTTCATAAAGGAGTTCATAGCGTTCCAGCACTTTCTCTTCGTCCCACACCAAACCGTCGGTACCGAAGCAAAGGCGCATGCGATTGCGGCGATTTTCGGCGACGTCGCTGCCGTTTGCGCTCTTGGCAAAAAGCTTGAGCGCGGGAACGATGACCTGATCGATGATGACGGGTCTGGCCTCGCGCCAGTCTTCCCAGGGAAAATAGCGATACCAATCGCTCCAGCGCGTGTCGGGAGCTTTTTTCTGGTCTGGCGCCTGCCGCGTAAGTGCGAGATAACCGACCGAAACGACGCGCGTGCCCTCATCGGGCGTGGGCAGGTGTCGCCCGCGATCGCCGAAGGTATAGAGTTGCTCGGCGTAGCCGAGCTCGAGATAGGTCTGTTCGCCGACCCACTTTCGCAGACCACTGTCGAGCGTGCGATGATTGAGCGGATCGAACGGACCAAAGGGCAGGGCGTCTTCACTTCCGCCATGGTGGACGACCAGAACGCTCGGTGTTTCGTCCGCCACGGAGACTATCGCCGCTGAAAGCCCGATGCTGACAACGTGTTTGGCGGGCACGCTCACAACTCCCGCAACGGAAATTCCACGATGGCGCCTTCCGCGACCATCGTTCCCGCACCAATCGCCTTGATCGCCTCGATCATGCGCCCGCGCCGGTCCAGCAGTTCGTCAGCATATTGAACAAGAAGCGCATTGGGGTAGGCGTGCGGAGCCCGCTCGCGGATGGCGCGCGCAGCCCGGACTTCGCTGCCCGGTCCGAGCCGGTCGCAGAGAATCGTAAAAGTTGCCGCCATCGAGCGGCTCACGCCGGCCCAGCAATGAACCAGCATGGGATCGACCGCCGACCAGGTTCGGGAGAATTCGAGGAGCGCTTCGACATGAGATCTTTCAGGCGGGTTGTCACCTGCGGCGGCGTCGATCACATCGTTGATGCCGAGACGCAAGTGACGTTCGGCAGGAAATCCGGCCGGTGTCGCGATCATGTGTTCAGGCGACAGCAACGTGACCACGTGCGAGGGCTGGTGGCGGAGAATGACATCCGTGACGGCCGAAAGCGGTGTGACGACGATGCGGGACATGGCCCCTTGCTAGCCGAGGAACGCGACAGGCGGAAGGCTAAGCCGTCAGGCGACGGAACCGCTCGAGAAATTGTCCCTGGGCCTCACGGGTGGCCAAGGGCACCAGCCGTGGCGTCGTCATCGACTTGGCCGGGACGATGAAGAGCCGGCGGGCGATATTGGTCTCGAAGCCGGCCAGCTGAGTGGCCTCGAAATAAGCGGAAATCAAATCCGCCTTCTTGAAGAGGCGCGCTAGCGCGATGGGGATCCTGGCAGGCAATCCGAACCGAACATGAATTGCATTCTGAAGAGTGGTCTCTAATGCTTTGTAATCTATACCGATTGCGACCTTGAATGGGCTGATGAGGTCGCCGATCACATATTCCGGCGCATCGTGCAGCAGGGCCATGAGGCGCGCCTCGCGCGTCAATCTTGGGTTCAATTCCGTCGTGATCCGTTCAACGAGCACGCAATGCTGCGCGACGGAAAAAGCGTGCTCGCCCTTGGTTTGGCCGTTCCAGCGCGCAACCCGCGCCAAGCCGTGGGCGATGTCCTCGATCTCGATATCGAGCGGCGACGGGTCGAGAAGGTCGAGCCTGCGGCCGCTCAGCATGCGCTGCCAGGCTCTGGGTTTCTGCGTGGTCATGGCGTCCGGACAATGAACAAGGCAGGACATCGTAGGACAGATCGGGCGACCAAGCCCAATTGGCGAAGCTACCCTCGCGCGCCGTGGTAGTGTCTGGCGGTGGGCCGAACGCGCATGCCTGTCGGAGAAATGCCATGTCCTATGTCAAGATTCTGGCGCCACTGACCGGGGGAACCCGTGACGCCGTGGTCCTAGCCAGCGCCTTTGCCGCGGCAAAGCCGTTCAACGCCCATGTCGCGGCCTTGTTCGTTCGGCCCGACGCGACGGAAGCAGTGCCCTTTTTCGGCGAGGGCGTCTCGGCGACGGTCGTTCAGGAAATTGCCGACGCAGCCAAAGTCGCCGCCGACGCCGCAATCAAACTTGCGCGCGCGTCGCTCGCCTCGGCGGCACAGGCGGCAGGCGCGACAGTTGTCGAGACTCCGCAGAAGAGTCAGACCTTCACCGCGTCGTTCCGCGAAGTAATCGGCAACTTCGCAGACCAAGTGACGATGGCATCGCGACTGTCGGACCTCGTGGTGTTTGGGCCATTGAAGGAAGGCGACAGGCCTGGCCTCACCGAGGCGTTCGAAGCGACACTTCTGGAAACTGGTCGACCCGTGCTCCTGACCGCAAATCCGGCTCCGCCGACCTTCTGTAGGAAGATCGCGTTGGCGTGGAATCAAAGTGTCGCGTCCGCCCATGCCGTTACGGCCGCACTTCCTTTTCTGAAGTGTGCCGAGAGCGTCGAGATCCTTTGCGTATCACGCAGCAAGGATGAGCCGATCGACAGCGCCGAACTCAAGGAATATTTGGCCTTGCAAGGAACCTCTGCCACGGAAAGACACGTCGAAGCCGGCTCGCGGGCCGTCGGCGACGTCCTTCTCGAGGAAGCGATCAAAGGCGGTGCCGGACTTCTCGTTGCAGGCGGCTACGGCCACAGCCGTTTGCGCGAACTGTTCTTCTCAGGCGTGACGAGCCATGTCGTGAGCCACGCCGGAATGCCGCTTTTCCTGGTGCACTAGAAGAGCAGCTTGTAGGCGACGAAGAACAATGTCGCTGCGAGCGTAAGACGAAGCGCGACGTCGGGCAAGCGCGGCGCAAACGTGCTCGCGATTACAATTCCGGGCAGCGAGCCGCAAAGAAGAGACAAAAGCGTCGGGTAGTTGATGGTGCCGCCGAGGAGATGCCCGACGCCTGCGACCAGCGTGAGCGGCACGGCGTGCGCAATGTCCGAACCCGCAATGCGAACGATCGGCAGCTTGGGATAGAGAATGATGAGCGCGGTGACCCCGAGCGCGCCGGCGCCGACCGAGGAAAGCGTCACCAAGGTGCCGAGAACGACGCCGGTCGCGATTGTAAATTGCGTCGTGCTTCTTGCGCTGATTTCACCGATGCGCCGCGTATATTCTGCCGTCAGCCAAGGCCTGAAGATGAGGGTCAAGGCTGTGAATACCAGTGTGACGCCCAGCACCTTGGTGATCACGGCATTGACCGCTTCGCTGTCGAGCCCGAGGACGTGCAAGACGGTGAGGGTGATGAGCGACGCGGGCAGACTGCCGCTTGCCAGCCTCAGCACGATACGCCAGTCGATCGTCTCATTGATGGTGTGGACGATTGAGCCGCCGGTTTTGGTGACACTGGCATAGATCAAATCCGTGGCCACGGCCTTCTCGGGCGAGATGCCGAACAGCAGGATGAGCAGCGGCGTCATCAGCGAGCCACCGCCGACGCCCGTCATTCCCACTAAAAAGCCAACGAGGAATCCCGACAAAACGTACGCCGGGATAATCGCGTGCAGAACACTCATGCGATAGCTTCACCCGCAAATGTACATGGTGGAAAAAGGGAAATCAGGCGCCGAACAACTTCTTCAATATCACGCTCCCCGCAGAATAGCCTGCACCGAACGAACAGAGTAAGCCGAGATCGCCCGCCTTCAAATCGTCGCTGAATTTGTGAAAGGCGATGATCGAGCCTGCGGAACTGGTATTCGCATATTCATCCAGAATGTTCGGCGCTTCGCCCGGAGCGGGATCTCGACCCAATACGCGCCGCGCAATGAGTTCGTTCATGCCGAGGTTTGCCTGATGCAACCAAAGGCGTTTGAGTTTGTCGGGAGCGATGCCGTTGTCCGTAAGGTGGGTGACGATGAGTTCGGAAACCATCGGCACGACTTCCTTGAAAACCTTGCGACCTTCCTGGACAAACAACTTGTCCGGAGCTGCGGCCGTTTCGGGGGCAGTGCGGTTGAGGAAGCCGAAATTGTTGCGGATGTTGTTCGAAAACTTGGTCTTCAGCCGGGTCGACAGTATTTCCCAACTGTTGCGGCCGCCGGCCGTCTCTGATTTCTCGATGACGAATGCCGTTGCGACGTCCCCGAAAATGAAGTGGCTGTCGCGGTCGCGAAAATTGAGATGACCGGAACAGATCTCGGGATTGCAGACCAGGATCGCGCGGGCGTGTCCAGCGGAAACCATGTCCGCTGCAGTCTGAAGAGCGAAGGTCGCGGATGAACAGGCGACATTCATGTCGAAGCCGAACCCGTCGATGCCGAGCGCGTTCTGCACTTCAACCGCCATGGCCGGATAGGCCCGTTGCATATTCGATGCGCCGACCAGGACGCCGTCGATGTCTTTCGCCGTTCGGTCCGCAGACCTGAACGCGTCGCGTGCCGCGGCGACGGCCATCTCAGCCAGAATGGAGATTTGGTCGTTTGGACGCTCGGGCAGCCGCGGGCACATGACGTCCGGGTCGAGGATGCCGGGCTTGTCGACGACATACCGCGACTTGATGCCTGAAGCCTTGACGATGAATTCGGCCGAGGATTCGACCAGCGCCGTCACTTTGCCTGACGCGATGGCGTCGGCATTCTCTGCGTTTCTCTTGCGGGCGTAGGCGTTAAAGGAGGCGACGAGTTCATCGTTCGAAATCGATTGAGGCGGCGTGTAAAGGCCGGTTCCGCTTATGGCGAGCGTGGACACCCCTGCCATCCCCTTGAAATTGCTTTGCCAAGGCTGGCGCAGGCGCGCGCCAAAGGCAAGCGGGCGCTCGCAATGGAACTCACGTGGCGTTAAACACCGCCCATGATCGGCGACACGGCACTCGTGCTTTTTTCCGGCGGGCAGGATTCGACAACCTGTCTTGCCTGGGCCCTGACGCAATTCGGCCAGGTTGAGACGATCGGTTTCGATTACGGTCAGCGCCACATTGCCGAATTGGCGGCCCGACCGCGTCTGATTGACGGTTTGAAGAGACTCTCGAACTGGCGCGAGAAGCTCGGCGCGGACCACGTGCTTCCGATCAACACACTGAGGGCGATAGGCGGAACCGCGCTGACCGACAAAATGGAGATCGAGGCGGGCGCCAACGGACTCCCGACGACGTTTGTGCCTGGCCGCAATCTCATGTTTCTGATGTCGGCAGCGGCCTTGGGGTATCGGCGCGGCATATCCAATCTCGTCGGCGGGATGTGCGAGACGGATTTCTCCGGCTATCCGGACTGCCGGGATGAAACCATCCAGGCGACGGCGCGCGCATTGTCGCTTGGTCTTGCGCGCAAGACCGTCGTGCATACGCCGCTGATGTGGTTGGACAAGGCGGCGACCTGGAAGTTGGCCGAGCAACTCGGCGGCAAGCCGCTCGTCGATCTCATCGTTCGCGAGACCGTCACATGTTACGCGGGCAATACGACAGAGCACGAATGGGGCAGGGGATGCGGTACGTGCCCGGCGTGCAGCCTGCGCCGCAAGGGTTTTGAGAAGTACTGTGCCGCATGACGTATTCGGTCAAAGAAATCTATTACACGCTACAGGGTGAGGGCGCCCAAACCGGTCGCGCAGCCGTGTTCCTGCGTTTCGCGGGATGCAATCTCTGGAGCGGGCTGGAACGCGATCGCGCCGATGCGGTCTGCAAGTTCTGCGACACTGAATTCGTCGGCACGGATGGTCCAGGCGGCGGAAAATTCGCGACCGCGTCCGAACTGGCCGCCGCTGTTGTGAAGACCTGGCCGGGCGGCGGACGACCATACGTCGTCTGCACGGGCGGCGAACCGTTGCTTCAGCTCGACGAGGCGGCGATTGCAGCATTGCACGCAAAGGGCTTTGAGATCGGCGTTGAGACGAACGGCACCCAACCAGCGCCTGCGGGAATTGATTGGACCTGCGTCAGTCCAAAAGCGGACGCCGCACTCGTGCTTCGTTCCGGTGACGAGCTGAAATTGATCTATCCGCAGGCTGGCGCCGAGCCGGAGCGTTATACCGATCTTCGCTTCGCGCACTTCTTCTTGCAGCCAATGGACAATCCGGATCGCGACGCGAATACGCGCGCTGCGGTGCGCTATTGCCAGGCCCATCCGCAATGGCGCCTCAGCCTGCAGACGCACAAGCTCCTTGGCATTCCCTAGACGATCGGCTCTAGAAACGCGTTACCAGCGTGTCGAGTTCGGGGCGTACGCGTTCTTCGAGAGGTACGGTCGAGGTTCCGATATAGACGAATCCGGCAACGCGCTCGCCGGACTTGAGGCCCAGTCGCGCCTTCACAAGCGGGTGGTATGCGCCCCATTCCGTAATCCAGTTCGCCACGAAACCCATCGCATGCGACGCTATCAGGAGGGTTTGGCAGACCGCCCCCGCAGACAGGATCTGTTCCCATTCCGGAATCGGGATCGCCTCTCGTACGCGGCTGACGACGCCGATCACCACAGGCGCCCGGAGAAACCTGCCGCGTTCCTGCTCGATCCTCTCGGGGGTCACCTGCGGCTCGCTCGTCTTGAGACATTCGGCGAGCGCGTCACCCATGCGCCGCCGCGCCTCTCCTTCGAAGACAATGAACCGCCAAGGAAAGAGCTTGCCGTGGTCGGGAACGCGTGCCGCGGCCCTCAGCAAGACTTCAACTTGCGCAGGAGACGGTCCCGGTTCGGTCATGGCTTTGGCCGAGCCTGAGCGGCGCGACAGGAGGAGATCAAGCGTTCCGGGTGATTGCCGGTTAAGGATGGGGATTGCAGAATCCATGACCGTTCTATGCCAACTGTGGGGGTTGTCGGGCGCGTTTGCGGACCTATCTAAGCAAACAGGCTCGCGTGTGCGACCCCTTTTCAAGACGGGCGGGTCGGTCGGGCGGTTTTGTCATAGTTCCTCATCGGCTGCTATAATCGGGGCATAGGAGACATCATGGCTGTTACACGCGAAAGAGTCGCAACTTGCGATCCGATCTGGAGTGCCCTGCGCGAACAAGCAGAAGCGTTGGCCCAGCGCGAGCCGGCATTGGCCAGCTTTGCCCACGCCACTGTCTTGAAGCATGAGCGTCTCGAAAGCGCGCTCTCATACCATCTGGCCAAGAAGATCGGCGGCGAAGATCTCAGCCCCATGATGACGCGCGAGATCTTCGATGAAGCGCTGGCGGCGGACCCCACGATCGGCGAAGCGGTGCGCGCCGATCTTTCGGCCGTGTTTGAACGCGACCCGGCATGCCATGCGCATGTCGAAGCCTTTCTCTTCTACAAGGGATTTCATGCCCTCGAGTCCTACCGCATCGCCAATTGGCTCTGGCAAAGCGGTCGCCACGCGATGGCCCTTTATTTCCAGAGCCGCATCTCCGAACTGTTCGGAGTCGACATCCATCCCGCAGCCCGTCTCGGCAAAGGTCTCATGATCGACCATGCCACCGGCGTGGTCATCGGAGAAACAGCGGTGGTCGAAGACGATGTCTCGATGCTGCACGGTGTGACGCTCGGCGGCACGGGCAAGGAGCAGGGCGACCGGCATCCGAAGGTCCGTCGCGGCGTATTGCTTTCGATGGGCGCCAAGGTGCTCGGCAATATCGAGATCGGCGAGTATTCCCGCGTCGGCGCCGGATCGGTGGTTTTGAAGCCGGTCCCGCCGGGTTGCACGGCGGTTGGAGTGCCGGCCCATCTGACGAATTGCGCGGGCGCTGACCGGCCATCGCACGAAATGAATCAGGTCATCGAAGACGATTCCGACTACAAAATCTGACCCGCGTCGTTCGGTCAGAATGAATCGGCGAATTTCAGCCACAGCAGCGCGGCCGTAACCATCGGTTTTCGCAAAAGAGGTCCGCCGGGGAATTTTTGCGCCGGCACGCTCGCGAGCGTGCTGAAGCGCTCCGTGTGACCCTCTACGGCGTCAGCGAGCACCTTTCCGCCCAGTGTGGCGAGCGCCACGCCGTGTCCAGAATAGCCATGCGCGAACGTGAGTCGTGGGCAGAGCGTTCCAAAGTGCGGCATCCTTGTTCGCGTGATACCGACAGTGCCGCTCCAACTGAATTCGATTTTTGCATTATGGAGTGAGGGAAACACCTTCAACATGCGCGGCCCGACGATTGCCGCGATGTCGTTCGGCGGCGTCCAATAGGTTTCGCGACCGGCGAACAGGAGACGTTTGTCGCTGCTCTTGCGGTAGTAATCCAGCACATGACGCGTGTCTGCCACCGCGGCATCGCTTGGGATGATCGCCGAGGCGTGCTCGGGATCGAGAGGCACAGTCGCCGCAATGAAACTTTCGACGTGGGCGATATACGGCGCCAATTCCGGCGCGATCTGCGCTGTAAAGGCATCGCAGGCGATGATGACGTGGTCGGCCATAACCTTGAACATCGCACCCTGTACGAGGTGAGGTTCGCCACGATCGATGTGCACCGCCGCCGACCGCACATAGATCGCCGCGCCGGACGCCACCGCTTTTGCGGCGAGTTTGCGCGCAAATTTCAGCGGATGAAGATGCCCGCCTCCGCCGTCCATGCGGGCTGCCGGATAGAGGTGAGTGCCGACGGCCGCCTGGGTCTGCGTGCGATCCAACATTCGGCATTCGCCGTAACCATAGCGGCTCACGAGATATTCGGTGTCTTCCGTCAACTCCCGGGAAGCTTTGTCGTTGTGTGCGGCGATAACGAGACCGCGTTTCAACTCACAGTCTTCGGACGCGAGTTCGAAGACGAGTTTGCGGCCCTCTTCGCTCAGACTCCAAAGATCGCGCGCGTGTCCGACACCAAGCCAAGCCTCGAGCTCGGCTTGGGTCTTGCGGTGTCCGGGATGAATCTGTCCGCCGTTTCGTCCCGATGCGCCAAAGCCGATGTCCTGCGCTTCCAGCACGACGACGTTTGCACCCGCGGCCGCAAGATGCAGCGCCGCCGACAATCCGGTGTAGCCGGCCCCGATGACGCAGACATCGGCCTTGACGTTGCCCTGCAAGTGGGACGCAGCGATAACCGGCCCTGCGCTTTCGGCATAGTATCCTTGCGGCGCGTCGCTTCGCATCGCGCGTGCTTGCCGGACAGGCACTATCCTGGTCAAGCCGGTCTTGACCATGTCGCGCCCCCATGCGACTTGAGCCACCGCAATTCGGTTGCCGTGCTCAGAAAAGGAGCAAAACTTGACCCGCAGCGAAATCTGGCGTCTCGAGAAATATTTGCGCAACCTGTTTCGTCTCGACACCATCACGATTGTGGAGCGTCCGAAGCAGGCGGATTCCGTCGAGGTTCAAGTTGCCGGCGAGTTCATTGGCGTCATCTTCAAGGACGAGGAAGATGGCGAAGTCTCCTACGCCTTCAACATGGCGATCCTGGAAATGGATTTGCCCGAAGCTCCCGCAAGCAGGGCCTAAGGCGAACGTTCAGGGCCGTCGCGGAGCGCTTTGCGACGAACTGCTTGGCTCTTCTTTGAACCGCACGACAAGGAGACTAGTCGCACGGCCGATGTCGCGCCACCGTGCAAGATACGCGCGCTTGAAGCGATAGGAGAGCGCCACGTTATGCGCGATCGGCGTGTCGCGAAGGCAGCTCGGGCTTGGGACGCGCGGCGAAAAACGCACGCAGCGCAGCAGCTGCGGCCCCGTCGGTGTTTGTCCGACGAAGAGGTCTTCGTTGCGATAACCCGTGTCATCACGAAATGTGTATTGCGTAAGACCGAACGGTCCGGCCTTTCCCTTGTTGTCCGCGACGTACGCCAGATAAATGCGTGAGAGCCTGTCCGCCTCCGTCAAATTGAGACGTTCGTCGCGGATGAGGAGATAGACGATGGGCGAATCCGCTGTGTTGCCGGAGAACGTTGCGGCGTCCCGATCCGACCAACCGGTGAGCTCGGGCAAGCGGGCAAACATCGATACGTCTTTGAAGGGCCCGCCGCGTCTGGTGCTCGCATACTGAAGATAGTTCGCGGGAATCCAGAGTTTCAGTCCGTGGACCCTGAGAGCGACCAGATCGGTTCGCGACGTCGGCGAAACCTGTTCTTCGAGAAAATTGGGCGCGCTGGGTGCCAGATAGTAGATCAGGAGCAGCGCCGAAAGGACCAGAGTCACCAGAAAGACGCCCAGGGGAATCATCCAGCCGGAGCGCTTTCGAATGATGCCGTCGGAGTCGGGGTAGGTCATCGTCATTTCCACGCGATCCCACTGACTCGCGTCGACGAGTCCTAACATGCAGGTCGAGCGGCTGAGGGGGCGGCAGGTTCAGCTCCGGACTGATTTTCCTCCCGCGTGACACGGAAACCCCTATGGCGCGTGTCCGCCCGAATTGGCACGGTTCGCCGCCGGGCGGCGAAAAACGCATCGAAATGGCACATTAACGGGGCCCTAACCCTGATTTCTCGAGGCACGCGGACTGCATCGCCAACACAGCCGGTCCGGTGGGAGCTGACGTGTTCAAAGATATTCTCTTGGTGGGATTTGCGACGCTGGCCGGGTTCACCGCTTCGGGCATCATCGCCAACCTGTATCGCCTCTTGGCCGACAAGCCGGAATCGACCGGTGGCCGCATCGGCTACATCGCGGTCATGGTCGTGGCCGGCCCAAACGTGCTCTTTGAGAACGCGACATTGTCCTTTCGCACGAAAGCCTGTTCAAGCTTCGCGTTTTGGCTCGCGGCAGCCATTTCGGCCTATTGGAGCTTCGCGCTCGGCCTCCTCATCATTCAGATCGGCATGGCGATCTAGGTCACAGAACCGTCAACATCCCGGCCACTAGGGGATGCCGAACGATATCGGCTTCGCCCAGCCTGACCACCGCAATCTCGGCGACGCGCTCCAGGCGATCGGCGATATCGCCGAGCCCCGACATGCCTCTCAGCAAGTCCGTCTGATCGGGGTCGCCGGTCAGCACCATCGTCGAGCGCCAGCCCAGGCGCGTCAGAAGCATCTTGAGCTGGGTATAGGTGCAGTTCTGCGCCTCGTCGATGACGACATAGCAATCGCTGAGTGTTCGCCCTCGCATATAGGCCACCGGAGCGATCTCGACGGCGCCATCCGCGAGCAGCGCTTTAAGGCGCTTTGTTCCCAGACGCTCCGAAAGGGCGTCGTAGAGCGGACGAAGATAGGGTGCCAACTTCTCCTGCAGGTCGCCTGGGAGGAAACCCAAGCTTTCGCCGGCTTCAACCGCCGGGCGGGACAGAACGATGCGTCCGCATCGTCCCGCCTCGAGCGCTTCCACGGCCTTGGCGATTGCAAGATAGGTTTTTCCGGTCCCAGCCGGTCCGAGAGCCAGGACGACGGACCGCTCGTCGATGGCATCGAGCAGAACTTGTTGCGTCGCGCTCATGGCGCGAATGTTCTTTATGTATTTGCGATCGCGGCTTTCATCTGAATCGCGCGGGCTCCAGCCGCCGCGAGAAGGATAGAGGCGATGAATTTTGTCACTGTCGTCGTCAAAGCAAGCTTCTCTGGACTTATAACGTGCTGAACGCTTGGCCATGGATGCTCCCTGGTCAGTAACCGAAGGCTTGATGGGAAAGGCGCGTTTCGGAAGAACGCGCGGCGGGCGCATGCGAGTGGGGCGATTTGGCCCCGGTCTGTCACGAACGGCACAGTGCACTTCTGCACTCAGTCTGCCCCCGACATGTCAGCGTCGAATCAATCTCCGACTGGAAAAGCCTAGCAGCCTTTGGATGGCGGAAATGCGAAATGTGCGCCCGACGTTCGAAGCCTCAGCCGGCGCGCATTCGCGAAGTCAGCGTCACGATGACATCGACCAGGTCGATCAGACGCGCCGCGTATTGCTCTGGGATCGCAAGGCGGGCATCGCCGCCGAGGAACGCAGCCTCCAGCGAGTCGAGCAATCCGATCAGACGTAAATGGTGAATGCCAAGCGCACGCTGGATGGGATCGGTTACGACGCCTGCAAACGCGGCCGCGGTTGCACTCGCCGCCAAAACCGCCGCGCCCGCCGAGAACGCCGCCACGCCGCCGATCTTGGCGCCAAGCGATTGCGCCAGGGCGGGACCCAGAGTCAAAAAACCCGGTGTCAATTGATGAAGCATGATGCCGCCGGCGGCCATCGTCACACCTGCGCTCACAAGTTCGCCGGCAGCGCCGCGCGCATTGAGATAGATCGCAAGCTGCTGGACGAGCTTGTCGTCCATCTGCAACCGTTGTTTTTCGCCCCACGGGCCGTTGAGAATACCGAGCGCTCCGTCGAGGCGATGATCGCTCAAGATCTCCACGGCAAGAGCGTCATGAAACGAAGGCGCTCCCTTGCCGGCGTAAGGCAGTTCCAAAAGATCGACGATCAGCCCACGTTCGATCTTTTCCGTGACGCTGGTACGAAAGAACAGTTCACGCGATTTCAGACGTTCGGCAGTCTCGCGCCGGCCCGCCAAGGCCATGACTCCGGCGACGGCCTGCAATCCGATTTGCGGACCGGCTAGGGCGGCATTGAGCGGCGCTTTCCACAGGTCGTGCCCAAGAACATTGCGATGTGTCTGCAGTGCGCCAGAAAACGAGAATGTCCGGTCGACGAATCCCGGCACGCGCGAGCGGCGCCTGCGGAAGTAGGTGCGAATGGAATCCTCGACGATTGTTCTGGCCAAGGCGCTGTCGAGTGCTGGAAGCCGATATTTCGAAGCAGTGTTCATTTTCTCAGTATGGCCCGAAACACATTGTCTGCGAAGGCTCGCCAGTTTGGCGAAGCGCTGTCACAATGATGCTGGAAACATTTCGCTGGAAACCGCATGCCGATCTATGCCCTCGATGACGTCGAACCGGAACTTCCGCCCGAGGGCGAATATTGGGTCGCACCGACGGCGGTTCTCGTCGGCCGGGTCAGGCTCCTGAAGGGGGCAAGCGTTTGGTGGGGTGCGGTGCTGCGCGGCGACAATGAGTGGATCACGGTCGGCGAAAATTCCAACGTGCAGGACCTTTGCGTCTGTCACACCGATCCGGGACAGCCGGTCGTCATTGGCTCGAACTGTACGGTCGGTCACCGGGTGATCGTCCATTCGGCCAACATCGGCGATGGCTCTCTCATCGGGATGGGTTCCACGTTGCTGAACCGAAGCCGTATTGGAGCCAACTGCCTGGTGGGCGCGAACACGCTGGTGACCGAGGGGAAAGAGTTCGCTGACGGCTCGATGATCCTGGGTTCGCCGGCGCGCGCCAGCCGCGAACTCAACGACACGGAACTTGCGATGCTGAAGCTGTCGACGGCCGGTTATGTGCACAATCATCGGCGCTTTCGCGACGGCTTGCGGCAGTTGCGCTGATCAGCGTTTGTCAACGATCGTTTCAAGACCACCGACCTGCAGGTCGCTCCAAACGCGGCGGATGCGCGCGTCGGCTTCGGGTCCGAAGTTGAACCACGTCGCCTTGTTGCGCGTGGCGTCGATGATGAACAGCATGTCGATCTTGCCGAGTTTCTGCACCAAGGCGTTGCGGATGGCGTTCATGCTCTGGTCGCTGACGAGCAACCAGATCTGCGGTAGGAGCGCGTAGGCCGGCCCCAAATTGAGGATCTCCTCTTCAAGCCCCGAGATCGAGCGGGACTTCATGTCGGCAATGATCAGATATCTGCCGCGCTCGGCGCCGTTCGCCTCATCGGAACTCCGGCCGAATTTCGGAGAATTCACATCGTCGTCCGTCGTGTTCTTTGCCGTGAAAAAACGTCCCGTCGCGGACGGTACAGGTTCGGCCTTTTTGGGTGCGGAAAACAGCTTCGCCAAGGCGGCATCGTCCTTCGCGCTGACGATCACGTCGCTTCCCGGCTGAGAGACGCGGGAGTGCGGGGCCAGACGGCCTTCCGCGACAAATCCTTGCATCTGTTGCAGGCTGTACGGGCCATAGCTTCGCCCGCCAACATTGATGTTCCAGCTGTCAGTCATGGCAACGAAGCTTCGGCTGCTGGGGAAACTTTAGGGTTAAATAGTTACCCAAGCCTTGCCGCGGCCGGGTTCCGACGGGAAACTCGCGGCAGAAAGATAGAGGGGTAGCCGATGGCGGATTACAAATACTGCAAGGTCGAGCGAGAAGGGCGGCTCTTGATCGTCACGCTCAACCGGCCCGAAGTGATGAATGCGCTTCATGCTCCCGCCCATCTCGAGCTGGCCGAGGTGTTCGACGGCTTTGCCGCCGACCCCGAGCAATGGGTCGCCATCGTGACAGGGGCGGGCGAACGTGCCTTCAGCGCCGGCAATGACCTGAAGGTGACGGCTGCCGGAGGACCGCGCGGCTCGACGCACCCCAGCGGCTTCGGTGGCGTCGTCAGCCGCTTCGATCTCGACAAACCTCTCATTGCCGCGGTCAACGGCGTCGCGATGGGCGGCGGTTTCGAGATCGCGCTCGCCTGCGATCTCATCATCGCGGCGGACACCGCAGTTTTCGCCTTACCAGAACCTCGCGTCGGACTGGCGGCGCTCGCCGGCGGGCTGCACCGTCTTCCGCGCGAGATCGGCACCAAGCGCGCCCTGGGAATGATCCTGACGGGGCGGCGTGTAAGCGCTGCCGAGGGCAAGGAGCTTGGTTTCGTCAACGACGTCGTCCCGGCCGCGCAACTGATGGCAACGGCGCGCGAACGCGCAAAACAGATCATGGAACTCAGTCCGATGTCTGTGCGCGCGTCCAAACAGACGGTGTATCGCGGTCTCATGGAGAGGTCGATCGGTGATGCCTTGAAAAACCAGAACGACTATCCTGCCGTCGCCGCTATGTATCGCAGCGAGGACTTGCGGGAAGGCCCTCGTGCCTTCGCGGAAAAACGTCCGCCGCAGTGGAAGGGAAAATAGAAAAATCCCCGCGCCCGTGAGGGCGCGGGGATGATTTTCAGTCCTGCTTTAAATCAAGATTCGAATTGCCACTCGCCATCGCGATAGCAGGCGGTGCCGTCGCGCGAAAATTGTTCGCCGTGGCGATAAACGACCTGCGTGAAGTCGCGGCAGGTGTGGCCATATCTGCGATATTCGCGAGTGGTCACGATGTAGCCGTGATCATGACCGTTCCACTCGTAGCGCTCGCCGACGTCTCCGTAGAAACTGTCGTGATAGGCGTGCGCCGCGGCATCGCGGTCATCGCAATCGATGTCACGCGACAGGGCATTTCCTGCCAGGCCGCCGAGAATCACGCCACCGACGACCGCTCCGCCATTGCCATGACTCACGGCGCCGCCTATCAGACCACCGGCAACTGCACCGAGGACCGTCCCTGCTGCATGATCATGCCTACTGCATTCGTCGGCAGCAGCAGAAGTCGTACCGGCGCATAGCGCCAGTATCGCGGCTGCGGCCATAATTCCTGAGTGTTTCAGCATTTCATTCTCCTTCGATATTTGATGGTCCGGCGCTCTGGCTGATGCCGGCCTGGTCGGAATCATCCCAAATTGGCGATAAACCCCGCCCGAATAGAATAGGGCGATTTTGCCATTCATTCGAGCGAGAATCATCGCAGATTCCGCAACAGTTATAACGCTCAACCCGAGAAGAAGATCCCGTGCATGATTCGGCCGGGGAGAAGGGTAAGTCCCCCGGCGATCATAATGCCACCGAAATAGACGCTGAGCATGGCGGCGCGATGGCGGCTGACCTTGTGCGCGCGTGCCGAGCGCAACGCGCCGTAAACGCCGAAAAGTGTCAGCGGAATGAGGAGATGAACCGGGCTGAATCCGAAAAATGCTCCCTTCGGCATGAGCGCGTGAATCCACAGCGTCGTGACAGCCGTGACTGTCATGAGCGTCAGATAGATATAGCCAAGAGCGCGATGCCACCGCGCGCCCTTGCGACTGACGAAGATGAGGTAGGTGCCGATCGCCGCGGCAGGGACGACTGTTGCGACGTGGAGGATGATCGCCGGTGACGCGTGCAGGAGTGGCTCGAGAGTCATGGACTGGCGCCATAGAGTCTGCCGTCGCGATGCGTCAGGATCGAGCGGCCATCGATCAACGATGCGATCAAATCGATGTCGGGATAGTAGGCGGTGTCGTTCTCAAGGTGACAGCCGATTTCCAGAAGCAGGACGTCCGCCGTGGAGCGGTTTTGCAGATGGTGTCCGTTCGCGTCTCCTGCTTTGAACCCGGCCGCGTCGCCGGCGCGCAAAATTTCTTCGCCTTCGTCGGTCACGAGCACGGCCTCGCCCTCGAGGACATAGACGAATTCGTCGCTGTTGAGATGCCAGTGGCGCTCGGTCGACCAGGCCCCGGCGGGGAGTCTGAGCAGCGTGACGCCGATCTTGTCCAGCCCGGCCGCTTCCGCGAGCCGCTTGCGTTCGCGCCGCACACAGAAATTGCCGAAAGGCTGCGGGTAGCCGGAACCGATGTGCGATACCAGTGACGCGATGTCGAGTTTCTTGGCCATCCAGCGCTCCCGTTTGGGCGCGCGATCGCTTGCTCAGTAGGTGCGCGCCTTGGGCGGAATATACTCCACATCGTTGGTCAGCGTGTACGCATGGACCGGGCGGAAATCGAGTCGGGTGCGACCTGTCGCCGGATCGAGCCAGGCGAGCGTGTGCTTCATCCAGTTGACGTCGTCGCGGTTCGGGAAATCCTCCCGCGCATGGGCGCCGCGGCTCTCCAGGCGGTTCACTGCTCCCGCGACGGTTACAATCGCCTGCTGGATCAGATTCTCGCACTCCAGCGTTTCGACGAGGTCGGTGTTCCAGATCAGCGAACGATCGCTCACGCGCACGTCCTTGAGGCGGGCATAAATGTCGTCGATCGACTTCTGGCCCTTGGCGAGCGTCTCGCCGGTGCGAAACACGGCAGCGTCTTCCTGCATCGCCTTTTGCATCGCCAATCGGAGTTCCGCCGTCGGCGAATTGCCGTTGGCGTGGCGATATTTGTCGAGCCGCGCGAGCGCCGCGTCGCCGGCATTTTTCGGCAAGTCGTGATGACCGGTGATGCCCTTCAGCGATTCTGCCGCCTGGGCGCCAGCCGCTTTGCCGAACACGACGAGATCGATCAGCGAATTCGAACCGAGCCGATTGGCGCCATGCACCGAGACGCAAGCCGCTTCGCCGACCGCCATCAGGCCCGGCACGGGTGCGTCGGGATTACCGTCTTTCAATGTCACGGCGTCGCCGGTGTAGCGGCACGGAATCCCGCCCATGTTGTAGTGCACGGTGGGAAGGACGGGAATCGGCTCTCGCGTCACGTCCACACCGGCAAAGATGCGCGCACTTTCGGAGATCCCCGGCAGACGCTCGTGGATGATTTTCGGATCGAGATGCGACAGATGCAGGAAGATGTGATCCTTGTTCGGCCCGACGCCGCGGCCTTCGCGGATCTCGATGGTCATGGCCCGGCTGACGACATCGCGCGAGGCCAGGTCCTTGGCGTGCGGCGCATAGCGCTCCATGAACCGCTCGCCTTCCGAATTCGTCAGATAGCCGCCTTCGCCGCGCACGCCTTCGGTGATCAGAACGCCGGCGCCGAACACGCCGGTGGGATGGAACTGGACGAATTCCATATCCTGCAAGGGCAAACCGGCACGCAGCACCATCGCGTTGCCGTCTCCCGTCTGGGTGTGTGCGCCGGTGCAGGAAAGATATGTCCTGCCATAGCCGCCGGTCGCCATGATGACCTTGTGCGCGCGGAAGCGATGGATAGATCCGTCGTCGAGATTCCACGCCATGACGCCGAGCACGGCGCCATCTTCGGCGATCAGATCGAGCGCAAAATACTCGACGAAGAAATTCACCTCGTGCTTCACGCACTGGCCGTAGAGCGTGTGGAGAATGGCGTGGCCGGTGCGGTCGGCGGCGGCGCAGGTGCGCTGCGCGATGCCTTTGCCGAAGTTCGACGTCATGCCGCCGAAGGCGCGCTGGTAGATCTTGCCTTCCTCGGTGCGCGAAAACGGTACGCCAAAATGTTCCAACTCATAGACCGCGTCCGGCGCATTGCGGCAGAGATATTCGATGGCGTCCTGGTCGCCGAGCCAGTCCGAACCTTTGACGGTGTCGTACATGTGCCAGCGCCAGTCATCCTCGCCCATATTGCCAAGGGCGGCGGAAATCCCGCCTTGTGCGGCGACAGTGTGGCTGCGGGTCGGAAAAACTTTGGTGATGCAGGCCGTCTTGAGGCCCCGCGCCGCGCATTCCAGCGTCGCCCGCAATCCTGCGCCGCCCGCACCCACGACCACGACATCGAACGTGTGGTCAACGATCGTGTAGCCGTTCATCTATAAAGGTCCTGCGATGCGAAGAAGAGCGAAGATCGAAGTCGCGCCTGCCGCGATGGTCAGCCCGCGCATCAAGAGCATGAGAACCAGCTTCTGACCGTCATTGTGAATGTAGTCGTCGATCACGACCTGCAGTCCCAATGCCATGTGGTAGAGCAGAATGATGACGAATGCGGCCGTCAGGATGGCATTGATGGGCTGCGAGAGAAACGTCAGCGTCGCCGCTTCGTGGGCGCCGACTAGACCAAGCAGCGACACGCCGAACCAGATCGAGAGCGGAATGAGTGCCGCCGCGGTGACGCGCTGGCGCCAGAAATGGCTGACGCCAGAATGCGCGGAACCCATGCCGCGAACTTTGTGCAGCGGTGTCTCGAGGCTCATTGGTAATAGCCTCCGCGGCCGGTATAGGCGAGCGCGAAGGCGCCGACCGCAACGACAAGCGACGCCGCGATCACCACGATGCCCGACTTGTTTGCCGTCGGGACGGCGAACCCGAAGCCGATATCCCAGGCCAGATGTCGGATCCCGTTGAGCAAGTGATAGGCGAGGGACCAGACGAAACCGAACATGACGACTTCGCCAAGCGGTGTGGTGAGGAGACCCATGAATTGATTGAAGGCTTCCGGACCATTGGCGACTGCGACGAGCCACCAGCACAAGAGGATCGTCCCTGCAGCAAGGGCAAGGCCCGTCGCCCGATGAACGATCGAAGTGACCATCGTCACCGGCCAGCGATAGATGGTCCAGTGCGGGGACAGCGGTCGCGTTCGCGACGCCGGGTGCGGTGTATCCGCCATGAAAATCCTCAGGAAAATCGAAAATCAGGCGCAACCGAGTGTAGGGCGGGGGGCGTGGTAGTCAACCGCGTGATCCTGACGAGAACTTGCATGATTGCCGCGGCTATTTTAGTCGAGACGCGGGAGCCCTTTGCCGCTCCGCGCCCTTTCGTCCAAGTGGCCACCGTCCTGAGTTCCAGAGAGGATTTAGCCCCCATTATGAGCGAAGCGGGCAGCACCTTCGTGCGCTGGGTAACGCCGTACCCCGTGCGAATCGCAAGGGCCGGCGCGGCGATCGGCTCGCCGCTTTGCGAAGTCCTGTCGATCGTCCTGATCTGTCCGATCTTGCTTTCTGTGGCGATCTGGAACGGTTTTCCGATCATTTTTTACGACACTGGCGCTTACATGCTACAGGGTCTGGGGCATATCTTCCTCGCGGAACGCTCGCCCGTTTATTCTCTCTTTCTGGCTGCGGCAGGCGCACGCGTCTCTCTTTGGCTGGTGGCGATCGCGCAATGCGCGATGACCGCGTTTGTCATCACCGAATTCGCCCGTGCTTTGCGACCCATGCTGTCGCTGTGGTCGCTGCTTGCGATCGTGACTCTCGTTTCGATCGCGACCGGGCTTCCCTGGTATGCGGCGCAGATCGAGCCCGACTTTTTCGTCGCGCTGGTGCCTCTTGGACTCTATCTCTTCGCGTTTCACGGCAGAGAGCTCAAAGTCGTGCGCCTCGGCGTCTTGTTCTGCGTTGTGGTGCTGGCGACTGCGGCGCATCCCTCCCACATTGGATTATCGGCCGGATTGATCTTGGTTCTGGCGCTGCTGCGCTTCGCACCTGCCTCCTGGGTGACGGCACATGCACTACCGCGCCCACGCCTGTTGTTGGCCGTTCTCAGTCTCGCACTGGCCGTGGCATCCGTCGTTGCCTGCAACTACTCGTTTACGCGGCAGGCATTCTTGTCCCGCTCCGGCGCGATTTTTCTGGAGGCGCGCATGATGGGCGATGGCCTCATCAAGCCGGTTCTGGACGAGACATGCCCGCAGAGCGGCTACCGGCTCTGTGCCTACCGGCAAAAATTGCCGACCCGAGCCGACACCTGGCTCTGGGAGCCTTGGGTGAGCCCGTTCGAGAAGCTAGGCGGCTTCAGGAAGCGCGAGCCGGAGGCCGCCGCAATCGTCGCGCAGAGTTTGGCGCGCTTTCCGCTGCGCAACGCCGTGATGGCGCTCAAGGACGCGGCCCTGCAATTCGTCTGGTTTCAAACCGGCGATGGAATCGTCCCGCAAGAGTGGGTCCTCAACCGCGAGTTCAAAACAGCAATTCCGCAGCAGCTTTCGGACTATGATCATGCCTACCAGCAGGAAGGCGCGATCTGGTTCCTGCCGGTTAATATCGTGCACGTGCCCATCGCGTTCCTGGCCCTGATCGCACTTGGTTTGTTGTACCGCCATGCCGTCAGGCGCCGCGACTGGGCTGGCATGGTCCTGCCGGCGTTCGTCCTGGTCGCCCTTGTCGGCAATGCTTTTGTCTGCGGCGTATTTTCAGGCCCGCATGGGCGCTATCAGTCTCGCATCATGTGGCTGCCCACGCTTGCCGTCGTGCTCACCGTATGGCCGAAAGTCGAAGCCGAGCGCCGCGCGCGTTCGGGCGCGAAAGACGCGAACATCAGCTCGCTTGCGAGGTGAGGCAGAATCCGTCACTTATCAGCCGACATGGCCAAGAAAATTCAAATCGCGGCATCGATTCTCTCCGCTGACTTTGCCCAGCTCGGCGTCGAGATCGCCGCGGTTGAATCCGCCGGAGCCGACCTCATCCATGTCGACGTGATGGATGGTCATTTCGTACCGAACATCTCGATCGGACCTGCTGTCGTGCGCGCGATCAAGCCTTACGCGAAGAAGCCGCTCGACGTTCATCTTATGATTTCGCCGGTCGACCCGTATGTGAAGGACTTTGCCGACGCCGGCGCAGACGGCATCACCGTCCACCCCGAGGCCGGCCCGCATGTGCATCGCACGCTTCAGCTCATTCGCGCGCTCGGCAAGAAACCGGGTGTCGTGCTCAATCCGGGAACTGCGGTCGATGCGATCGACAATGTGATCGACTTGGTCGACTTGGTTTTGGTCATGAGCGTCAACCCGGGTTTCGGAGGACAGACATTCATCGCAAGTCAGCTGAAGAAGATCGAAGCGGTCGCCACGCGCATAGCCAAGTCCGGACGCGATATCGCACTTGAAGTGGATGGCGGCATCAATCCGCAGACCGCGCGCCAGGCAGTGAACGCCGGCGCCAACGTGCTGGTCGCGGGCACGGCGGTGTTCAGCGGCGGAGCAAAGCGCTATGCCCCCAACATCGCAGCCTTGCGCGGCTGACGCCGTGGCGGAGCTCGCGCCACCGCGACGACTGCCACCGATCCGCCTCTTTCCCGAAATGTTGCGCGTCGCCTTGTGGCAGATGCTGAGCGGAATTCGCATCTGGTATCGCCGCACGTGGCTTTATCGGCGCATTTTGGCCGGGCCGCTGGCAGATCGGATCCTATTTCATCCCTACGACGCCATGCCCCGCCGCCTGGAAGATGCCGACGCGCTGCTGCGGGGACGATTTCGTTTCGCCGGCCAGACGTACGACGCGAAGACCGGCTCGATCTTCGATGTTGCGCCACCTTCATTGGGTTGGGCGAAAGCGTTGCACAGCTTTTCCTGGTTGCCGCCCTTGGCTCTTGCGGGCGGCGATCCGGCAAAGGCCTTGGCCACCAATCTCATTTCGCAGTGGCTGAAGCGCTATGCACGCTATGCCGAGCCGGCATGGCTGCCCGAGGTCCTCGCCCGTCGGCTTGTGAACATCTTCGCGCACGGGCGGTTGGTCATCGCCAATTCCGAGTTGCTGTGGCGCTCGAAAGTCTTCGTCTCGCTTCGAGAGCAATCGCGCATGCTGGCGCGCATTGCGCAAGAGGCACCCGACGGCATGCCGCGCTTCGAAGCCGCCGCCGCGTACGCGCTTTCCGGAGCCTGTCTCGGAGACAGCCAACGCCGTCTCGAAGAAGGCCTCGAATGTCTGGAAACCGAGATCGCGCGCCAGATTCTGCCCGATGGCGGACATGTCAGCCGTTCGCCCGAGGCGCTCGTGCATTGCTATCGCTTGATCACGATGGTCATGGATGCGCTCAGCGCCGGTGCGCTAGACGTGCCGCAGAAGATCCGCAGCGCCCATGATCGCGTCGCGCCCATGATCCGTTTCTTCCGCCACGGCGACGGTTCGCTGGCACTGTTCAACGGCGGAACGGAATGCGATCAGCGGATGATCGCGGCCCTCTTGGCGCGCGACGAGGTGCGCGGACTACCGTTCGCCCACGCGCCGCACTCCGGCTACCACCGGATGACCGCGGGCAAAACGGTGGCGTTGATCGACTGCGGCGGCGTTCCGCCAGGCGCCTTCTCGCTGCGCGCGCACGCCGGTTGCCTGGCGTTCGAATTCGGCAGCGGCGCGCAACGTATCGTCGTCAACTGCGGTTCGGCCGGTTCGGCGCATGCCGCGTGGGAAGGGGCGCTGCGTGCGACGGCGGCCCACTCGACTCTCTCCGTCGCCGACGCGTCGATGGCGAATGTCATCGCACCGGGGATCGGTCGCGATCTACTCGGTCCGCGCCTGATGGGCGGACCGACCACGATCGAGACGCGCCGCGTGGAAACTCCGCAAGGATGGTGCGTCGAGGCCAGCCATGATGGCTATTTGCAGCCGTTCGGCGTGCGTCACGAACGGCAGATCACCGTATCGCGCCAGGGTCTCGCGGTGACGGGTGTGGATCGACTGGTGCCTGGGGCTGCGCGCACCCACGCACCGCTCTCATTTACGATCCGTTTTCACATCCATCCGGATGTGCGCGTTTCGCCGTCTCAGGGCGGCGGAATTCTCCTCAAGTTGCCGAACGGCGAGGGCTGGCGCTTCCGCAGCGGCGCGCAACTGAGCGTCGACGAAAGCGTTTACCTCGGAAGCGACACGCTTCGTCGCAGCGAACAACTCGTGCTGAGCGGCGCGGTCAAGGACCACCCGGCAGAGGCGGCCTGGATCTTTGAACAGATCGGGTCAACGTGACGCTTTTTCCTGCCCCTTGGTCATGCCAACATGGCGGCGTCCGCTTCGACGATGACAACGCAAAGGTCTTTTATGGTACAGTTCACTTTGCCGAAGGGCAGCAAGATCACCAAGGGCAAAGTCTGGCCGGGACCGAAAACCGCGAATGGCAAGAAGCCCAAGCGATCGAAGGATTTCAAGGTTTATCGCTTCGATCCGGACCAAGATTCCAATCCGCGCCTCGACACCTATACGGTCGATCTGGAGAGCTGCGGTCCAATGGTTCTCGACGCCCTGATCAAGATCAAGAACGAGATCGATCCGACATTGACCTTTCGCCGTTCCTGCCGCGAAGGAGTCTGCGGGTCCTGTTCGATGAACATTGCAGGCGGCAATACGCTCGCCTGTACCAAGGCGATTACGGACATTTCCGGACCCGTCACCATCTATCCATTGCCGGCGATGCCGATCGTGAAGGATCTCGTTCCGGACCTGACCAATTTCTACGCGCAGTATTCCTTCATTGAACCGTATCTCCAGACCAAGACGGCCGAGCCCGAGACGGAGTGGAAGCAATCGCCGGAGGATCGCGCCAAGCTCGATGGGCTTTATGAATGCATCCTCTGCGCCTGTTGCTCGACGTCGTGTCCGAGCTACTGGTGGAACTCCGAGCGTTACCTCGGACCAGCGGCGCTCCTGCAATCGTATCGCTGGCTGGCCGACAGCCGCGACGAGAACACCGGCGAGCGGCTGGACAATCTCGAGGACCCGTTCCGGTTGTACCGTTGCCACACCATCATGAACTGCGCCAGCACCTGTCCGAAGGGGCTCAACCCCGCCAAGGCGATCGGTGAGATCAAGCAGATGCTGGTGAAGCGCAGCGTCTAGGCAGAGAGTGCGCGGGCTGCCGCCAAGCGGGCCCTAAGGCGCAAGACGCGCCACATGAGCGAAGCGGCCAATCTGGCGAGAGCGCCATGCGGGGCGGCCCCGATCGCCTTGGCCACCATCTGGACCAGGCGCTGGACGTGATTGCGGCGATATATTCGCATCGTCGTGGCAGCCTGGACCCGAGCAAAGACCGCCCGATCGTAGGGGCGCTTGTCGGTGTCTGCGGCGGCAACATTGGCGCAATAACAGGCATAGGACAGCTCGTCGTCGTCGGTCTCGGCGATACGGCCGAGAGCGACGGACACCTTCTTCCAGAACGGAAGTTCCGGCTCACTTTGCGCTTCAAGAGTCTCGTAGAAGAGCTTGTAATGCCTGAATTCATCGGCCGCGATCCTACCGGCGATCTCCTTCAGGAGCGGCTCATCCGTCGCATCGCGGATGGCGCTGTAGTAGGACGAGGTGCCGCTCTCGACCACGCAACGCGAGATCATCTCGCCGCGCCGGCTGCCGCGCACGGATTCATTGCCGGACGCGGCGAAGTGCGGCGGCTTGTAGTTCGCATGGAAGCGCGCGAAGGCCTCGTCCAGGCTGAAGGAGGGGTCTGCCATTTCGGCCCAGCGGCCAAGTGCCCGGCCATGCTGGCTCTCTTCGCGACCCCATTGCTCGATTGCTGAAATCGTCGTCGGGTCGGCGCCCGAGAAAACGCGTTTGAGATAGGAGACGTAGTCCGGCGCGTTCAACTCGACGAGGGCAGCGGACTTGATCGCGGCAATCATCCACGGCTCGGCCTTCGAACGGTCGAAGAGCGTCCAGTGGACGTCGTCCAGCGTCCAACCCTGCCTGTAGATAGCAGCATCCGTCATCGCGCCATTATAACAAACCCGGCTTGAACCTGGGAACCAGTCGAAGGTCGCCCTGACGGCCCGTCAATTTTGCGGCATCTAGAACGCGGCGCGCACCTGGCGCAAATCGTCGAGAACTTCGATGGCGCGGGCCTTGTCCGAGTCGGACTTTGCAGCGGCAACATCTTCCTCGGTGTCGCGGATGCGTTGATCGAGCATGGCGACATTGACCTCGGCAAGCGGGATCGCTTCCTCGGCCAGAACGGTGAGCTTGCCGGCGGTGATTTCCGCGAAGCCGCCGCGGATGAAGTATCGCGCGTCGCCGGCAGAGGCGCCCTGCACGGTGATGGTGCCGGGACGAAGCGTCGAGATGACGGGAGAGTGTCCCGCCATCACGCCCATGTAACCCTCGGTACCGGGGATCGTGACCATATCTGCGGCATCGCTCAGCAAGAGCCGCTCGGGCGAGACGAGGTCGAAGGCGATCTTGTCGACCATCACGCCGCTTCCGCCGCCATCTTCTGCGCCTTGGCGACCGCGTCCTCGATCGTTCCCACCATGTAGAACGCCTGTTCGGGCAGATGATCGTAGTCGCCGTTCACCACGGCCTTGAAACTGCGGATGGTGTCTTCGAGCTTCACGCTGATGCCCGGTAGATTGGTGAACACTTCCGCCGCGAACATGGGTTGGCTCAGGAAGCGCTCGATCTTGCGCGCGCGCGCGACGGTGATTTTGTCGTCTTCCGACAACTCGTCCATGCCGAGAATCGCGATGATGTCCTGGAGCGACTTGTAGCGCTGGAGGATCGCCTGCACCGAACGGGCGACATCGTAGTGCTCCTGGCCGACGACGCGCGGGTCCATCAGGCGAGAATTGGAGTCGAGCGGATCAACCGCCGGGAAGATCGCCTTGGCGAACACGTCGCGGGACAACACGGTCTGCGCATCGAGATGGGCGAACGAAGTCGCGGGCGCCGGATCGGTGAGATCGTCGGCGGGCACGAAGATCGCCTGCACCGAGGTGATCGAGCCCTTGGTCGTGGTGGTGATGCGTTCCTGCAGTGCGCCCATGTCGGTCGCGAGCGTCGGCTGGTAGCCCACCGCGGATGGCATGCGGCCCAGCAACGCCGACACTTCCGAGCCGGCCTGCGTGAAGCGGAAGATGTTGTCGACGAAGAAGAGCACGTCCTGGCCCTGGTCGCGGAAGTATTCGGCGACGGTCAGCCCCGAGAGGCCGACGCGGGCGCGCGCACCCGGCGGCTCGTTCATCTGGCCATAGATCAGGGCGCACTTCGAGCCGGCGACCGAACCCTTCTTCGGATCCTTGTTCACGTTCGACTCGATCATCTCATGATAGAGATCGTTGCCTTCGCGCGAGCGCTCGCCCACGCCGGCGAACACCGAATAGCCGCCGTGGTTCTTGGCGACGGAGTTGATCAGTTCCTGGATGGTCACCGTCTTGCCGACGCCGGCACCGCCGAAGAGACCGATCTTGCCGCCGCGAGCATACGGTGCGAGCAGGTCGATGACCTTGATGCCGGTGACGAGAATCTGCGCTTCGGTGGACTGCTCCGTGAAGGGCGGGGCGTCTTGGTGAATGACGCGGCGCTCTGTGAACTCGATCGGACCGGCTTCGTCCACCGGCTCGCCGATCACGTTCATGATTCGGCCAAGTGTGCCTTCGCCCACGGGCACGGAGATCGCGGCGCCGGTGTTGGTCACCTTGGCGCCGCGTACCAGGCCCTCGGTCGCATCCATCGCGATGGTCCGCACGGTGGACTCGCCGAGATGTTGCGCGACTTCGAGAACGAGCCGGCGGCCATTGTTGTCTGTCTCCAGGGCACTCAGGATTTCGGGCAGATGGTCGTCGAACTGCACGTCGACCACGGCGCCGGTGACCTGGGTCACGCGCCCCATCTTGTTGCTGCCTGTCATCGCATTCATCGGCTTTCTCCTTAGAGCGCTTCGGCGCCCGAGATGATTTCGATCAGTTCCTTGGTGATCTGGGCCTGGCGCGTGCGGTTGCGCAGGATGGTCAGCTTGTCGATCACGTCGCCCGCATTGCGCGTCGCGGAATCCATCGCGCTCATCTTGGCGCCGAACTCGCCCGCCACATTCTCCAGCAGGGCCCTGAAAATCTGAACCGAGACGTTGCGCGGCAAAAGCTCGGCGAGGATTTCCGCTTCCTCGGGCTCGTATTCATAGACGCTGCCGCTCGCCATGGCCGCCGTTTCGTCGACAGGCGCGGGAATGAGCTGCTGTGCGGTGGGAACCTGGGAAATCACAGATCTGAAGCGCGAATAGATCAGCGTGGCGACGTCGAACTCGCCGGCCTCGTACATTTCGAGCACGCGTCGTCCGATGGCGAGTGCGTTGGCAAAGCCGATCTGCTTGATGTTCGTATGCTCGATTTCGCCGACAAACTGCCGTTCGAACCGGCGCTTGAGCTGGTCGCGACCTTTACGGCCGACTGTCAGGATCTTGACCTCTTTGCCGTCGCGCTGGAGCGCCAGAATCTGTTGTCGTGCCAGACGCACGATATTGGTGTTGAAGCCTCCGCAGAGCCCCCGATCGGCTGTCGCCACGATCACGAGATGGACGTGGTCGCGACCGTTGCCCGTGAGGAGCGGTGGCGCGCCCGGATTTCCGGCAAGACCTTTCGCCAGACTCGCGATGACGCTGCTCATCTTCTCGGCATAGGGGCGCGCCGCCGTGACCGCGTCCTGCGCCCGGCGCAATTTCGCGGCGGCAACCATCTGCATGGCCTTGGTGATCTTGCGCGTCGCCGTAACAGAGGCGATGCGCGTCCGTATGGCCTTCAAGCTCGGCATTAGGCGAATGTTCCCGCAAAGCCGTCCATGATTTCGCGCAGCCGGCCCTCGAGTTCCGGTGTCAACGTCTTCTGCGTGCGGATGGTGTCGAGCACGTCGGCGTGCTTGCTGCGCATCAGGCGCAGGAGCTCGGCTTCGAAGCGCGCGATCTGATTGAGCGCGAGCTTGTCGAGATAGCCGTTCACGCCTGCGAAGATGGAGACCACCTGCTCTTCGACGGCGAGCGGTGAGAATTGGGGCTGCTTGAGAAGCTCCTGCAGCCGCGATCCGCGGTTGAGCAGCCGCTGTGTTGCCGCGTCGAGGTCGGAGCCAAATTGCGCGAAGGCCTGCATCTCGCGATATTGCGCAAGGTCGCTCTTGATCGTGCCCGCGACTTGGCGCATCGCCTTCACCTGCGCCGACGAACCCACGCGGCTGACCGAAATGCCGGCGTTCACTGCCGGCCGCACGCCCTGGAAGAACAGGTCGGTCTCGAGGAAGATCTGGCCGTCCGTGATCGAGATCACGTTGGTCGGGATGTAAGCGGACACGTCGTTGGCTTGCGTCTCGATGATCGGCAATGCGGTCAACGAGCCGCCGCCATTGTCGTTGTTCATCTTCGCTGCGCGTTCCAACAGGCGGCTATGCAGGTAGAACACGTCGCCGGGATAGGCCTCGCGGCCCGGCGGACGGCGCAGCAAGAGCGACATCTGGCGATAGGCGACGGCCTGCTTGGAAAGATCGTCATAGATGATCAATGCGTGCATGCCGTTGTCGCGAAACCATTCGCCGATGGCACAGCCGGAGAACGGGGCGAGGAATTGCAGCGGCGCCGGGTCGGATGCGGTTGCGGCGACGATCGTCGTGTATTCAAGGGCGCCGGTATCCTGAAGCGTCTTGACGATTTGCGCGACGGTCGAGCGCTTCTGTCCGATGGCGACATAGATGCAGTAGAGCTTTGCCTTCTCGTCCGTGCCCGAATTGACGGTCTTCTGGTTGATGATGGTGTCGATAGCGATCGCGGTCTTGCCGGTCTGGCGATCGCCGATGATCAGCTCGCGCTGACCGCGGCCGATCGGGATCAGCGTGTCGATGGCCTTGATGCCGGTCTGCACCGGCTCGTTCACCGAGCGGCGCGGAATAATACCCGGTGCCTTCACCTCGACGCGGCGGCGCTCCGCGGCGCCTTCGATCGCACCCTTGCCATCGATCGGATTACCGAGCGGATCGACAACGCGGCCAAGCAGCGCCTTTCCGACCGGCACGTCCACGATGGCGCCGGTGCGCTTGACGGTGTCGCCCTCCTTGATGTGGCTGTCGGAGCCGAAGATCACGATGCCGACATTGTCGGTCTCGAGGTTCAGCGCCATTCCCTTGACGGCGCCGGGAAACTCGACCAGCTCGCCGGCCTGGACATTGTCGAGGCCGTACACGCGCGCGATGCCGTCGCCGACGGAAAGCACCTGGCCGACTTCGCTGACCTCGGCTTCGGAGCCGAAATTCTGAATCTCGCGCTTCAGGATGGCGGAGATTTCGGCGGGTTGGATATCCATTTCAGTTACCTCTCATGGCCGCACGAATGCCGGTCAGCTTCGTGCGTATGGACGAATCGATCATGCGCGATCCCACTTTGACGACGAGACCGCCGAGCAAGCTGGGATCGACCTTTGTCTCAAGGCGCGGATCACGGCCGAGCTTGGCCTTCAGGGCGGCCTTGAGGTCGGCCGTCTCGGAATCCGAAAGCGCGCGCGCGGAGATCACGGTCGCCTGAACCTCGCCGCGCAGCCGCGCGACCAGGCGTTCGAAGGAACGAATGACGTCAAGCAGGGCAAAAAGCCGGCGCTTCGACGTCAGTGTCAGAATGAATTTCGTGGTGAGGTTCGCCGCGCCGATTTTTTCCAGCACAGCCTTCATGGCGCGGGCCTGATCGTCGCGCGAGAACACCGGCGACTGGACCAGTCTTGCGAGGTCGGGACTCTGTTGAATCAATCCGCGCAGGGCGACGAAATCGCGCTCGACTGCCTCGACCGATTTTTCTTCCTGGGCCAGTTCGAAAACAGCATTCGCATAGCGCCCCGGCAGTCCTTGTTCGTGAGCCTGTACCGTCGCCACATTCGCCCTTCGGCGGCGCCCGCATTCGACATCCAAGCCGGCCGCCCAACTGGTTGATTTGATTTGTGAAATAACACTGCTTGCGAGTCACACGCGACGCGCGCGATGCAGTTAGCATGCGGGTTAAATGGGCGCAATAATCTACCACTGGCCGTGGTGTCGCGGGGTTTTTTCCGATTGCGCGGGTTTCCAAAACATCTCGCTAACTAATCCTCTCAGCCAGACCTTAACCGCTCGCAGGCACACTTTCCGCACGAAGAGGAAAGAACGTCATGCGCGAACAATTTGTCGGCGTACTCAAACAGGTCCGGGCGCTGTTTTTCCAGGGATTGGACTTTGAAGCCGATAGCCGCAGGGCGTTCGAATTGGAACTCGCGCAGTTGCTTGCACCCCATATGGCGACGCTGATCCACAAGCGCCAGAAACTGGTGGAGGGCAGGGGCCGCGAACGTTGGTCGGACGAGCTCGATCACTTCGTGCGCCGATGCTTGTTGCCCGCGCTGGGCGAAGAGCACGGCTATGCCGAGCGGAATCGCACCTTCGTCACGCTCCTGGTCGACGTCATGATCGAGCGCGAACAGCGCCGGGCGACGAACGCGCCGCCCATCGCGCTGCCGCTGGTCTCGCGGTTTGACGCAAGCTGGGCAAATTGACCGGCGCGTCGGCCGTTTTTCGCGCAGCAGAACTGTCAAATCTCTCCCGCGCCGTCTCGATTATCGCGATGTTCTTGAGCGCCCAGGCGCTCAGTCGCGTCACCGGTTCAAGCAGCGAGCGGCCGAGCGGAGTCAGTTCGTAATCCACCCGCGGCGGGATAGTGCCGAAGATCGTGCGCGTGATCAGGCCGTCACGCTCCAATCCGCGCAGCGTCAGCGTCAGCATGCGCTGCGAGATGCCGCCGATCTCGCGCTTCAATTCATTGAAGCGCATGGGCCGGGCGCCTAAGCGACTGACGATGAGCACCGACCATTTGTCGCCGATCCGGGCGAGGACGCCGCTGATGGCGCGGCAATCGCCGGTGTCACGAATGTTACCCTGTTTCATCTGCGTGCCTTCTTGCGCCCTGTCCCGATAGGCATCATCTTAGCGTCAGTCACAATTTGTAACTTGGCATCAAACAGGTACTGATTCAAGGAGACGCCCATGGCCTTCACGCTGCACACCGTCATCATCAGCACGCGCCCCGGGCGCGCTGGCCCGGCCATCGCGCGCTGGTTCCACGACGCAGCCAAGGCAAATGGCAAGTTCAATGTCCAACTCGTCGATCTTGCCGACTTCAACCTGCCGCTTTACGACGAGCCGCAGCATCCCAGCCGTCGCCACTATGAGCACGAGCACACCAGGAAGTGGTCGGCCAGCGTCAACGCCGCCGATGCCTTCGTGTTCGTGATGCCGGAGTACAATTTCTCGCCGCCGCCGTCGTTCGTGAACGCGATCGACTATCTGTTCTGGGAGTGGCAATACAAACCCGTCGCGTTCGTGAGCTATGGCGGCGTGTCAGGCGGCCTGCGTTCGGCGCAGCCTGCGCGCACGCATGTCACGACGTTGAAGATGATGCCCATTCCGGAAGGTGTCGCCATCCCGAACTTCTACGCGCAGATCAAGGATGGCACGTTCGAGGGCAACGAGCTCAATCAGCAGGGCGCGAGCGCGACCTTGAACGAATTGCACAAATGGGCTGAAGCGCTGGCGCCATTGCGCGAGGAGATCAGAAACCGGAAGTAATCAGCTCACGCCGTTGAAAAAGCGCGACAGGCGAAATTCCTTGAGCCAGGTCCAGATCGCGTGGGCGTTGAGAAAATCGTAGGAGCCAACGACGAACTCGGCGCGCCCGACGAGATTTTCGGCGGGCACGAAGCCGACCCCGCCTTCCGCGGCGGCCACGCGGCTATCGAGCGAATTGTCGCGATTGTCCCCCATCATGAAGAGATGGCCTGCCGGAACGACGAAGACGGGCGTGTCGTCCAGAACTCCGGTCCACGTCCATTTGTAGATCGGATGCGTTTTGCCGTTGGGCAGCGTCTCGATGAAGCGGGGCGAATCCGTGATGCTGCCGTCTTCGCTTTCGACTTTGCCTTCGCCGTCGGGGCGCAACGCGAGTTGGCGGCCATTGATCCAGAGGCGTCCGCCGATCATCTGCACGCGGTCGCCGGGAAGTCCGATCACGCGCTTGATGTAGGTCTGGCTCGGATCGCGCGGCAGGCGGAACACCACCACATCGCCGACCTGGGGAAGTTTTTGCAGGAGCCGCGTCGAACGCGCCGGGCCGATCGCGAACGGGACGGAGTAGCGGCTGTAGCCATAGGGATACTTGGCGGCGACGAAAGCATCGCCTATCGCGAGCGTCGGCTGCATCGAGCCTGTCGGCACGTAAAACGGCTGCGCGATGGCGGTCGTCGAGGCAAACGTGATGGCGACGATGGCGATCGGCTCGAGGACCGCGCGCACGGCGCTCTTGCCGTCCTGGACGCCCAGCAGGTGTTTCACCACCCGCCAGAGCCCGCTTTCACCTGCCGGCTTGCCTTTGTCTGCCATGATCCGCTCCGCACGCGTCCTGCTCAATTTCGGGGCTCGGCGACGCGGGTTCAAGGCCGGACGGCACGAAAAACCAGATTTCTTGACGGAATTTGATCGACCTGCCAAAGCCTTCCTCATGGCAAACAAGCTTACCAAACTGGGACGGCAGGTTCGCTTGCCGCGTTCGCCCGACGAGGCGGCGTTGGAGAGGGTGGCCAATCCGCACGCCGACACGGACTATCTCATTCGCTTCACGGCGCCCGAATTCACGACGTTGTGTCCGGTGACCGGGCAACCCGATTTCGCACACTTCGTCATCGATTATGCGCCGGCAAAAAGCATCGTCGAATCCAAGTCGCTGAAACTTTACCTCGCGAGCTTCCGCAACCACGCCGCCTTCCATGAAGCTTGCACGCTCGCGATCGGCAAGAAGATCGTCGCCGCCATCCGCCCGAAATATCTGCGCATCGCCGGTTATTGGTATCCGCGCGGCGGGATGCCGATCGACATCTTCTGGCAGACTGGGAAGTTGCCGGCAGACGTCTGGCTACCCGACACCGGGGTCGCGCCCTATCGCGGGCGCGGCTAGCGTCGCGGCACCGCCAACGCGGCACAAGCTTCGTGGCGGTGGCACGAGACAATGTGGTCGTTCACCATGCCGACGGCTTGTGCAAAGGCATAGACGATGACCGGTCCGCAGAAATTGAATCCGCGCGCCTTGAGTTCCTTCGCCAGTCCCTCGCTCATCTTCGTCTTCGCCGGAACTTGCCGGATCGATTTGTAGCGATTGACCTTGGGCACTCCGCCGACATGCTTCCAGATGAACTCGGTGAAGCCGCCGGGCTCCTTCTCCTCGATGTCCAGCCAAAGTTGGGCGCCACGGATCGCGGCCTCGATCTTCGCGCCGGAGCGAATGATGCCGGCATTCTTCATCAGGCGATTGACGTCGCGTTTGCCATAACGCGCGATCTTCTCCGGCTTGAAATCGTCGAACGCGTCACGAAAGTTCTCGCGCTTCTTCAAGATCGTGATCCAGGAGAGTCCGGCCTGGAACCCGTCGAGCACGAGCTTTTCGTAGAGGGCGCGCGGATCGTATTCCGGCACGCCCCATTCCTCGTCATGGTAGGCGGAATAAATCGGTTCCTTCACCGACCAATCGCAGCGAATAAGATCGGGTACGCTCAACGCCGTGATTTCTTCCTGGCCTTCTTCGCGGCTTTCTTCTTCGCCTTCTTGACGGTGCGCTTGGCGGCTTTCTTGGCCGGTCTCTTCGCCGCCTGAGCTTTCGGCCGGGCGTGCAACGTTGCTTCGATCTTGTTGCCGTCAAGGTCATAGACGAAAGCACCGTAATAATCGGGGCCATAGTCCGGACGCGGGCCAGGCTCGCCATTGTTGCTGCCGCCCTGCGCCAGTGCGGCGGCGTGGAATTTGTGCACCTGGTCCTTGCTGCGGGCACTGAATCCGAGGTGCACGCCGTTGCCGACGCTCATCGGTCTCTGATCGTGCGGCAACCCGATCCAGAATTCCGGATGATCTTCGCCATAGGCCACTGCGTAGGGCAAATACTCCGCCAGGCGCTTATAGCCGAGGGTTTTCAGAACGGCGTCGTAGAAGGTTGCGGCGCGCGTGACGTCGGCAACGCCGACGGAAACATGATGGAGCATGGTCGCCTCACGTTTTTGCTTGGAACGAAGAAGAAACTTCCACCCCGGCCGTCGGAGAGGTCAAGGAAAAAGCCATGACGGTTTGATCAATTTTAGTTCCGTGTCGCCGGAACGCGGCACGGCTTGTCCGGATTCGCTCAAGCGGTCGAGACGTATCTGCGCGAAACCGCGCCGTCCATAACGCGAAACGATTTCGCCGATGTCCTTGCCGTCGCTCACGATCGCGCTGGCAGGCGCGCCGCCTTGCGCAAACTCGACCGGCAGCAACCGCTTGCGCGCCATGCCGCGGTGCTTCATCCGCGCCGTCAACTCCTGGCCGACATAGCAGCCCTTGTCGAAGTCGACGCCGTGCAACTCGTCGAGATCGGCATCGAGGGCGAACATCTTGTCGGAACCGAAGTCGCCGCCTTCGGGAACGCCGAGCGCGAGGCGGTGTTCGTGATAGCTCTTCTCGTCCAGGAGATCCTTGCGCATCTCGCCTTGCGCGATGATGGCGCGCCGGCCGAGTTCGGGAAGGCGCGGATCGGCATAGGAGATCGCGTTTCTCGCGACCGCTCCGTCCCACTCCGCCAGCACGGCGAGCTGATCGCGCGGCTCGATGGTGATCTTGCTGCGCAACTTATAGAGCATAAGACGCTTCAGGAGCGCGTCGCGCGTCTCGGCGAGACAATCGAGCAGGATCGCGGCGTCGCCCTCGACCAAGAAGAAGTCGAACAGGATCTTACCCTGCGGCGTCAGCAAGGCGGCATAGAGGCCCTTTCCTGGCTCCAGCTTCTCGATGTCGCTGGTGATCAGGCCTTGCAGAAAAGAGCGCGCCTCGGGTCCGCCCACGGCGATGACGGCACGATCCTTGAGATGAGCGACGGGCATCTCTTTGAATTAGTCCGCGGCGCGGCGGTTGCCAAGTCGAAAGGGGCGTCCTACTCATTTTGCATGTCTGAGACGATCGATCTGATCATTCGCGGCGGCACGCTCGCGACGCCGAACGGGATCGGCCCTGGCGACGTCGCAATACGCGCCGGCAAGATCGTCGCGATCGGAACTTTTCCCGCGGGCGCTGCGGCAGAAGCATTCGACGCCAGGGGACTGCATGTTCTCCCCGGTGTCATAGACAGTCAGTGTCACTTCCGCGAACCCGGCAACGAGCACAAGGAAGATCTTGAGAGCGGCAGCCGCGCGGCGGTGCTTGGTGGCGTGACGGCCGTGTTCGAAATGCCGAACACGATGCCGCCGACGACGACGCGCCAGGCCATCGCCGACAAACTGGCGCGCGCCACGGGGCGGATGCATTGCGACCACGCGTTTTATGTCGGCGCAACGCCCGCGAACCTCGGTGCGCTCGCGGAACTGGAGCGCATGCCCGGCGTCGCCGGCGTGAAAGCCTTCCTCGGTTCCTCGACGGGAACGCTTTTGCTCGATCACGAGGACGACATCGCGGCGATGTTGCGCTCTGGCAGGCGCCGTGTCGCCGTCCATTCGGAAGACGAGGCGCGCCTGCGCGCGCGGAAGTCTCTCGCGCTCAGGGGCGATCCGCGTTCGCATCCGAACTGGCGCGACGTGGAGACGGCGCGTCTTTCAACGGAGCGGGTGCTCAGGTTGGCGCGCGCCGCGGGTAGGCGTGTCCATGTCCTGCACGTCACCACCGCCGAAGAGATTCCGCTTCTCGCCGACGCGAAGCATTTCGCCACCGCCGAAACGACGCCGCAGCACCTGACGTTGGCCGCGCCCGAATGCTACGAGCGGCTGGGAACCTACGCGCAGATGAACCCGCCCATCCGCGAGGCACGCCATCGCGATGCGCTTTGGCAGGCGGTCGAACAAGGCGTGATCGACGTCATCGGCTCCGACCATGCGCCGCACTCGAAAGAGGAGAAAGAGAAGACCTATCCCGACACACCATCCGGCATGCCGGGCGTGCAGACGCTGGTCACGATTCTGCTCGATCATGTCGACGCCGGACGGCTCTCGCTCGAACGCTTCATCGATCTCACCAGCGCAGGCGCGGCGCGGATTTTCGGCATGGCCGGCAAAGGGCGCATTGCCTGCGGCTTCGATGCCGACTTCACCATCGTCGATCTCAAGAAAAAGCGCAGGATTGAAAACAGCTGGATCGCGTCGAAATGCGGTTGGACGCCGTTCGACGGGATGGAGACGACCGGCTGGGCGGTCGCGACGGTCATTCGCGGAACCATCGTCATGCGCGACGGCCAGTTGGTCGCGGCCGGCCGTGGCAAGCCCATTGCGTTCGTCGAAACGCTCGAGTCAACGCCTTGACGGCGTGCGAGAATTCAGGTGGCCTGCCGAGCGAAAAGCGCAACCGGAAAGCCCGACCATGAAAAACCGGTTCAAAGCCGTTCAAATTCGCAAAGACGGCGACAAGCAGACGGTCGAGGATGTGGAACTCACGCCGTCCGATCTCATGGCGGGTGATGTTACCGTCCAGGTGTCTCACTCAACCGTGAATTACAAGGATGGGCTGGTGCTGACCGGGCGTTCACCGGTCGTGCGGAAGTTTCCCATGATCGCCGGCATCGATCTGGCCGGTACGGTCGAAGAGTCCTCGAACCCCGAGTTCAAGCCCGGCGACAAGGTCATCCTCAACGGCTTCGGCCTCAGCGAAACGCATTATGGCGGCTATGCCGAACTCGCGCGCGTGAGAGGCGAGTGGCTCGTTCCACTGCCGAAGGAATTCACGCCGGCTGAAGCGATGGCGATCGGCACGGCCGGCTACACGGCGATGCTGAGCGTGCTCGCGCTGGAAGACGCGCATGTCACGCCGGCGAAAGGTGCCATCGTCGTCACCGGCGCGGCCGGCGGCGTCGGCTCGGTCGCCGTCTCGTTGCTCGCCAAACTCGGCTACCGCGTGATCGCGTCGACCGGACGGACGGCGGAAAGCGGTTATCTCAAGGACCTCGGCGCTGCCGAGATCATTCCGCGCGCGGAGCTGGCGGGCGAACCGCGCATGCTCGGCAAGGAGCGTTGGGCGGGCGGCATCGACAGCGTCGGCTCCAAGACGCTCGCGAACGTCCTGGCATCGACATCCTATGGCGGCGCGGTCGCGGCTTGCGGACTAGCGGGCGGTCTCGATCTTCCGACCAGCGTTGCGCCTTTCATCCTGCGCGGCATTTCGCTGCTTGGAATTGATTCTGTTCAGATGCCGCGTCCGCGCCGGGTGCAGGCCTGGAACCGCTTGGCGAGAGATCTCGACGTGAAGGCGCTTGCGGCCATGACCCGGACGATCCCGCTATCGGGCGTTCGTCAGGCGGCGGAGGACATTCTTGCCGGAAAGGTACGTGGCCGGTTGGTCGTCGAGATTTAAGTCGTCGGCGGGGGATGTTGGACTATATTTTTCTCGTTTTGTCCGGCGTAGTGATCGGACTCGTCGTTGCCGTGCCGATCGGCCCGGTCAATCTCATCTGCATTCGCCGTACGCTCGCCTTCGGCCCGATGAACGGATTCGTCTCGGGCCTCGGTTCGGCGTTGGGCGATACGGTCTTCGCAATCGTCACGGGCTTCGGATTGACCGTCATCGCGCAGCTCATCCGGGGCTACTCCTCGTACCTTGAACTCATCGGCGGCGGCATGCTGGTTTATTTCGGCGTTCACAACTTCATTGCCAAGGTCGAGACCCGTGTCGTGGACAAGATAGCGGCGAAGGAGAAGGGCTCATCCACGCTGCTGCGCGCCATGGCGTCGACCTTGGTCTTGACGCTCACCAATCCGGCGACGCTTCTGGGATTTGCCGCGCTCTTTGCCGGCTTGGGTGGGCTCGCGGGCGGGCATCCCAATCTGATATCAGCGGGGTTCGTCGTGATCGGTGTCGGCGCCGGCGCCGCACTCTGGTGGTTGACGTTGACGACGATCGTCGGCCGCCTGCACGCGAGCATCAACGATCACACCATGGTGCTCATCAATCGAGGCTCGGGAATCGCGATCATGGGCTTCGGCTTTGCCGTGCTGATCCATCTCGCGCTCAAGCTGACCGGGTTGTGATGCGTCCCGTTCGTCATGGCCGCCCCCCGAGGCAGCCATGACCAGAGTGCGACGAAACGGACGAAGATTTATGCAATAAATTCCTATTGTTGGGATTGTAGTCCTATTCCCTCATCCTGAGCTTGTCGAAGGATGAGCTTGTCGAAGGAGGAGCCTGTCGAAGGGTCGAGGGACGAAGGGTAAATTTGCTAAGCGTTCGCAGTCGCTTTTTTCACCAGCGCCGCCATGCGCGCGATCACCGCCTCGGCTTCGTCCATCATCTCGCGGATGATTTCGGCGGACGATTTCACGTCGGTGATGGCGCCGGCGCCCTGGCCCATGGCGAAGGCGGAACGCTCGCGCGACAGGCCTTCCATCTGGCCGCCGATCCCGCCCATTACGCCGGCCTGGCTCGACATCATCGCCTGTTGCGGAAACGGCTTGATGTCCTGCGGGCGCTTCTCCCAGTCGGACACCCATTCGTTCTTGAAGACGCGCATGGGCTTGCCGGAATAGGAGCGCGTGATGATGGTGTCTTCGTCGCTGGCATCGACGATGATCTGTTTGTAGAGGCCGGCGGCATGCGCCTCGGTGGAGGCGATGAAGCGTGTCCCCATCCAGACACCTTGCGCGCCGAGTGCCAATGCCGCCGCGAGTCCGCGACCATCGACGATCGAGCCGGCGGCGATGACGGGAATCGTCACGGCGTCGACGACCTGCGGAATGAGCGCCATGCCGGCGATGCGACCGGTGTGACCGCCGGCTTCGGTGCCTTGCGCGATCACGGCGTCGAGTTTTCCGGCTTGTGCGGTGCGCGCATGTTTCACGGCGCCGGCAACGTTCATCACTTTCAGTCCGGCGTCATGGAATTTCTTGACGAGATGCGGCGGCGGCACGCCGAGACCGGAGATGAAGGCCTTGGCGCCGCCTTCGATGATGATGTCGGCAGCGCGCTCGAGCGACTCCGGAACAGCAGCGAGCAAATCGACGCCGAACGGCTTGTCGGTGTGGTCGCGCACGATCTTCATCTCGCGTTTGATGTCGTCGAGCGAGCGTCCCGCCATGCCGAGCGTGCCGAAGCCGCCGCCACTGGAGACCGCCGCGGCGAGTTCGCCATAGGAGACACCGCCCATGCCGGCAAGCATGATGGGATATTTGATGCCGAGCATGTCGCAGAGCGCGGTGCGGATCGTCATGGCGTTGTCCTTTGCCTTCGTTCCCTCAGCATTCACCGGTCGCGTCTCGAGAGCAAGTCAGCCGAAACGCTTTTGCGCTTCGCGTGTCAGGCCTAACGCGACGGAAAGGAAATCCGAACCGCTGGCGATACGTGCCGCAGGTGCTGCACGCACAATCGCATCGCGAACGGCAGGGACGCGGCTCGAGCCTCCGGTGAAGAATACGGTTTGTATCGCGTCACGCTTCAAGCCGGCGTCCCTGATGCACTTCGCCGCAGTCGCGTGAAGGCGTTCCGTCTTGGCGGCAATTGAGTCGTTGAAGTCCGGGCGCGTCGCGATCGCTTGCAGGTCTTGCTCGATGAACAGCAACGGAAGGAGGGCTGCGGCTTGATCGGTGAGTCCGATCTTGGCGTCTTCGACGGCGAATGCGATGCGATGGCCGAGCCGCTCGCGGATCACTTTGAGCAGGCGGGCGACTTTCTCCGGCTCGCACGCGCCTGCGACGAGCTCCAGAAGCATGCGCTCATTCTGAAAGGTGTAGGTGAAGTTGATGGTCGGCCAACTCGCGAGTTCGAAATAAAGCGAGCTCGGCATCGGCAAGTTCTTGTCGATGAGCTGCGTGCCCAATCCAAGCAGCGGCATGACGGATCGGAGGCTGAGCAGCGAATCGAAATCCGTGCCGCCGATCCGAACGCCGTCATTGGCCAGGATGTCGGAGCTCCGGTCGGGGAGGGCGCGGCGTTCGGGTCCGATCCGGATCACCGTGAAGTCGGAGGTGCCGCCGCCGATATCGGCGATGAGCACGATCTCTTCGCCTGGTACGGTTTCCTCATAGTGATAGGCCGCGGCGATCGGCTCATAGACGAAGGCGACGTCGCGGAATCCGACACGTTGGGCGATGGCTTCGAGAACCCGCTCGGCTTTGGCGTCGGCCGCGTCGTCGCGCTCTACGAAGCGGACAGGACGGCCGTGCACCACCGCGCTGATCTCCTCGCCTGCAAAGGCTTCTGCCTTCGTTTTGAGGTGGCGAATGAAGATCTCGACGACTTCGGCCAGCGGCACCATCTTGCTGCCGAGCGCGGTTTTTTCATCGATCAGTGGCGAGGCGAGGATCGACTTCAAGGCGCGCATGAGGCGGCCGTCATGCTGGCCGACATAGGTTGAGATCGCCTCGGCGCCGAAGAGTACGCGGCCCTTGGTCTCATAGTCGAAGAATACGGCACTCGGAATGAGCGCCTCATCGCCTTCCAGCGGTGCAAGGCGGGGTACGCCCTCTCGCACGAGACCGATGGCGGAGTTGGAAGTGCCGAAGTCGAGTCCGCAAGCCGTCATCCAGGTCCCCGTTCGCGATGAGGGGACGTGATCTATTACGATAAAAGTGGGCTTGCCAGTCTATTTCTTTGTTTCTAAAATGATTCCCGATAGTGGGATGTCCGGAAACGGGCGTCCTTTTTTGTTTGTATACGGATGATCTTCTAAGCGGTCAGCGGCTGCTCGCGGCGGCTGCGCGGCAAAGTCGCCAACGTGTAGAGCGCGACCGCGATCACGTTCGGGATCCAACAGGTATAAGCCAGCCACACCGACATCTCGCGATAACTGGTGAATCCGAGAAAGATGAAGCCGAGCGGGATTTGCAGCCGCAACGTGACGGCGGCGAATGTCAGCGCGTAACTGAATCGCATCAGGATACGATGCAGCGCAAAATTGCGTGCGACCGCCATGCGCCACCCGACAAAAGTCGTGCCGAGCCACGACAGTGCCAGCATGGTGAAGCCGACACTCGCGATGATCCCGCCCGAGGCGTAGGGCGCGGTAAACAGAGCGCCCACCCCCGAGATCAGGCAGGCGGTGACATACACGCGTCCGTTCCAGCGGTGCACGCGTGAATACTTGGTGCGAATATCGGAGAAGAACTGCCAGGGCCCGGTCAGGAGCGCGATCGGCCCGAACAACATATGAGTCAGTGACTGGACAGGCACCCGCGCAATGACGCCGCGAATGGCATCGTCGACGCCCAAGTAAATGTTCAGCGGCACCGCGTCGTAGCGCATCGCGTGGATGGCGACGCCCACCGCGAGAAGCGTCATGCCATACAGACTGAGTCGTGCAACACCCTTTTCCACAAGGCGCTCCTGCGTCGGCTGCTGCCTAGAATATGATGTAGCCGCCATCAATAATGAAGGTGTCGCCGGTATGGTATTTCGAGGCGTCGCTGGCGAGATACACGGCAATGCCGCCGAAGTCTTCCGGCTTGCCCCAGCGGCGCATCGGCACACGCGGAATGACCTTTTCGGCAAAGGCCTGAGAGTTTTGCGCCATCTGAGTCATTTCGGTCGCAATCCAGCCCGGAGCGATCGAATTGGCGCGAATGCCATAACGGGCATGCTCGACGGCGATCGAGCGCATCATCGCGAGAACGGCGCCCTTGGTTGCACTGTAGGCTTCGTTGCGTCCCGCGCCTTCGAGTCCAGCCAGGCTCGCAACGCCGATGAGCGAGCCGCCCGCATCACCTTTGCCGGCACGCTCCACCATGTGCTTGCAGGCTTCGCGCAGCGTGAAGAAAACGCCTTCCTCGTTCACCGCGTGCACGCGTCGCCAGACTTCGAGACTCATCTGACTGAACGAAGGTGCCCCGCCGCCGACACCGGCGTTGGCGATCACCGTGTCCAGCCGGCCCATCTCCTTGAGCGTCGCGCCCATGGCGTCGACGACTTCGGTTTCGCTGGCAACATTAACTTTGCGGGCCACTGCGCGCCGCCCGTGGCTGGCTAGCCTTTTGACGGCGGCGTCGTTCTTTTCCGCGTTTGTGCCCCAGATCACGACATCGGAACCGGCCTGCGCCAGGGCTTCGGCCATACCCAGCCCAATTCCGCCATTGCCGCCGGTGATCAGAGCCACTTTGCCCGTCAGGTCGAATGGTTTGTACATGGGTTTTCTCCAGCGATGGTCTGATTGGACCGTAGACTTGGCGCCATATTGCGGCAACCTGGCTGCGAGCCTCGGCAAAGAGCCGACATGCAAGGAATTGAAGGCGACCCGTGCATTTGGCATAAGCCGCACGGACTATCCGAAAGGGAAATGGTGATGAAGCGTATCGGTACCTTCTTAGCTGCGCTTATGGCGTGTCTGTCCTTGGCGAGCCCGCAGTCGAGAGCGGCCGATCCAGCGCTCAGCCCGACGGCCAACGCCGCGTTTCTCGCGGCAAATTCACACAAGGCCGGTGTGGTCGTCAGACCGAGCGGCCTGCAATACGAAATTCTGAAAAATGGATTCGGAAAGCGGCCGCGCCCAACTGACACCGTCACGGTCAACTACACCGGCATGCTCATCAACGGCAAAGTCTTCGACGGTACCGAGCCGCTCACGCCCGCACAATTCACCGTCAACAAGCTCATTCCGGGCTGGACCGAAGCTCTCAGCCTGATGCGCGAGGGAGACAAATGGCATCTGGTCATTCCGTCCGATCTCGCCTATGGCGCGCGCGGCGCGGGCGACGGGCTCATTCCTCCCAACCAGACCCTGGTGTTCGACATGGAACTTCTGTCGACCAGTCCGGCCAAGAGAGGCCCGCCCGGCAGCGATCCGGACGACCAACCGCCCGATCAGCAATAAGTACGGCGCAGGAAACGGACGCCGGTTTCGCGAGTTGATATAGTTCAGCGACAGCGCCGGCAGAGGCGCGGTGGGGTCAGTTGGCAGTGTCGAATTCCTATCTTCGCTATTGGCGTCAGCGGCTGGGCAGCGGAAGACTCCCGATCGCTTTGGCGCTCGGACTTGTCGTCGGCGCCTCCGTATTGTTCTGGGCCAGCCGGGATTACTCCGTCGTTGCCCCCGACTGGGACGGTCAGGTGCGCGGCATCACCTACAATCCAAGTCATATCTTCACGTTGAGGGACAATGGCCGCATAACGCCGACACAGATCGATCACGATCTGGCACAACTTTCTCTTCTCACAGGTCGCGTGCGCACCTACACGGTGGCCGGCGGCATGGACAAGGTTCCGGAAATCGCGCGGCGCTATGGCTTGACCGTTTCGCTCGGCTGCTGGATATCGGCCGATCTCGATCAGAATGAGACCGAACTCTCGCTGTGCATCAAGACGGCGCTCGCCAACCGGCGCGTGATCGACCGCGTGTTTGTCGGGAACGAAGCCATTCTCTTCGGCTTTGTCACGCCCGATCAACTCAACGGATATATCAAGCGCGTCCGCGATGCCCTACCGTCGCGGATCAAGATCACAACGGCGGAGCCATGGTCGACATGGCTGCTGACGCCCGAGATCGGCCAGTATGTCGACATCATATCGATCCATCTCCTTCCTTACTGGGAGGGCATGTCTGTCCATGATTCCCTGCGCTTCCTGGAAGGCGCCTTCGATCACGTGCAGCAAGAGTTCCCTGACAAGCCGATCATCATTGGCGAGGCCGGTTGGCCGTCGGAAGGTCGCAGCAAACGCTTCGCCGAGCCATCCATCGCGAACGAGGCCTATTTCGTACGTGCCTTCGTGCAGCTCGCGATGGAGAAGGGCTACGACTATTACCTGCTGGAGGCCTACGACCAACCCTGGAAGGGCGGAAACGAGGGATCAGTCGGTGCCAGCTGGGGATTGTATGATGCGCTGGGTAATCCGAAATTCGGCTTCACCGGGCTGTTGCGTACATTTCCTCAATGGCGGGCCTATGCGCTGTTTGCTGCCGCGCTGACGCTTGCATTGGGGCTTTTGATCCTTGGCTGGATGCCGCGCATGCGCCAGCAAGGCTATCTCGTCATGGGTGGACTGGTTGCTGTCGTGACGACGGGGCTGCTGGTCCTGATCGACGCGAGTTCTCTCGAATATGTCGATCCGACGGATCTCGCGATGATCGCGGCCATGACCCCGCTCGTCCTCCTCGCTTCCACGGTTATTCTGACGGAAGGCATAGAGCTTGCGGCGAGCTTATGGCGCGTCGAGCGGCGTGCGATCCCGATCGCGGTTCCGGAGACGAGCCCTCGGGTTTCGATCCATGTGCCGTGCTTCAATGAGCCGCCCGCCATGGTGATCGAGACGTTGAATGCGTTAGCTGCTCTCGATTACGAAAATTTTGAAGTTATCGTGTTGGACAACAACACGCCCGATGCGCAGACGTGGCTGCCGGTGCAGGCGCGTTGCGCTGCGCTTGGCGGACGTTTTCGCTTCTACCACTACAATAATATGACGGGTTTCAAGGCGGGCGCCCTCAACCAAGCGCTCAAGCTGACAGATCCGAACGCTTCTTATATCGCAGTCATCGACAGCGACTATCAGGTCGAGCCCTTCTGGTTGCGCCGCGCTCTGCCACTGTTTGCGTCATCGCAAATCGCGCTTGTTCAAGGTCCACAAGACTATCGCGACGCGCAGCAGAACATATTCAAGGCCATGGCCTATGAGGAGTATCGCGGCTTCTTCCAAATCGGCATGGTCGAGCGCAATGAACACAACGCCATCATTCAGCATGGCACCATGACGATCGTGCGCAAGAACGCGCTTACTGAAGTCGGCGGTTGGTCCGAATGGTGCATCACGGAAGATACCGAACTCGGCCTGAAACTCTTCGAAGCCGGTTATGGCGCGGCTTATATCGCCGAGAGCATGGGCAAGGGTGTGATGCCCGATACACTCGACGCCTTCATGGGGCAGCGCTATCGCTGGGTGTATGGCGCGATGCAAATCATGAAGCACCATGCTGCCTCAGTCTTCCTTGGCCGGAGCAAATTGTCCTGGGCGCAGCGCTATCAATTCCTCGTCGGATGGCTGCCATGGATTTCCGACGGCCTCGGAATGATCGTCACTTATATGGCCTTGATCTGGACCGCATTGATGTGGGCATCGCCGCAGACGTTTGATGTTCCGCTCCCGGCGCTCTCGGCCGCGGCTCTCGCGCTCTTCTTCGCCAAGACGATGAAGACGCTGCTTCTCTATCCGCAAAAGGTGCGGTCCGGTGTGAAAGGTGCCTTGATGGCGTCGATCGCCGGTCTCTCGCTCACCCATGCCGTCGGCAAAGCTGTCATTTCAGGGCTTGTGACAAAGGGCAAGCCATTCCTGCGCACGCCGAAATGCGAAGACCAGGCGCTTCTTTCGCAGGCGCTGCGCAAAGTCTGGCAGGAGACGACGCTCTTCGGTTGTTGCGTTCTGGCGTTGCTGTCGCTCGCCTCCAGCGGCAGCGATGATCCGTCCGTCCGTTTGTGGATGGTCATGGTTGGCGTTCAAAGTCTGCCCTACCTCGCGACCATCGTCACGGCCGCGATCAGCGCGCTGTCTTACAAGTCGCTTCGCACGTCGCCCATGCGCGTGCCGCAGCAGGAACCCGCCTTGCCGAAGGCAGCCTAGATCAGGACGACCTTACCCGGATTGAGGATGTTCTTCGGATCGAGCGTACGCTTCAGTGTTCGCATAAGATCCATCTCGACCATGCTCTTATAAAGAAAAAGTTGATCGCGTTTCTGCACGCCGATGCCGTGTTCGGCGCTGATCGATCCGCCGAATTCATGGACGATATCGTGAACAGCGCGTTGGATTTCCTCCCAACGCGCAAGAAAAGCTGCTCCATCGCCACCGGTCGGAGAACTAAAATTGAAGTGAATATTTCCGTCGCCGATATGCCCGAAACTGACGGGGCGCGCGCCGGGCACCGCCTTCAGAACGGCTGCGGTCGCGCGTTCGAGAAACTCAGGTATTGCGCTCACGGGAACTGAAACATCGTGCTTGATCGATGCCCCCTCGCGCTTCTGCGCTTCCGACATGTTTTCGCGCAGCGACCAGAGCGCCGCGCGCTGGTTTTCGCTCTTGGCCAACACGGCGTCGCCGACCAGACCCTTCTCGGATGCCGAAGCAAGCGAAGCTTCGACCACCGAATCCAATTCGAAACGCGCCGCGCCGGTCGCTTCCACCAGCACATACCAGGGCGAGGGCTTGGATAGGGGATCGCGCGCGCCCGCGATATGGCGCATGACGAGATCGAGGCCGATGCGCGGGATCAACTCGAAGGCGGAAATCTGGCCGCCGCTGCTTGATTGCAAGTCCGCCAGCAGCCGAACGGCCGCACCTGGTGCTGGAACCGCAACGAACGCCGTGGTGCACGCTTCGGGCGCGGGAAATAATTTCAAAACGGCTGCCGTGATCACGCCAAGGGTACCTTCCGCGCCGATGAAGATCTGTTTCAGATCGTATCCCGTGTTGTTCTTGCGCAGCGCCGACATCAAATTCAAGAGTCGTCCATCCGCCAGCGCGACTTCGAGGCCGAGCACGAGGTCGCGCGTCACTCCATAGCGAAGAACATTCACCCCGCCCGCATTGGTCGACAGATTTCCGCCGATTGTGGCCGAGCCCTCGGCCGCAAGACTCAAGGGAAAAAGCAGGCCTTTCTCGCGCGCGGCATGCTGGGCCGTCGCCAGTACCACACCCGCCTCGACCGCCATCGACTGATTGTCGACGTCGATGTGCTTGATCCGATTGAGACGTTCAAGGCTGAGCAGGACTTCGCCGGCGAAAGGAATCTGTCCGCCGACAAGACCCGTGTTGCCGCCTTGCGGTACGAGTGGCGTTGCGGTCTCGTTGCAGACGGCGAGAATTCTAGAAACCTGCTCGGCGCTGTCCGGTTGAAGCATGAGCGCCGAAGCACCCTTGTATTTGCTTCTCCATTCTTCGAGGTGTGGCGCGATCACGGACGCGTCTTCCGAGAAGCCGCGTGGGCCGACGATCTCTTTCAATCGCGCAAGCGTCTCGACGTTCATGATTGGTCACGCTTTGCTGCGGCACGCAAAAGCCGGTCATTGATGGCTTCACCGAGTCCGTCAAGTGGAATGGGCATGACGGCGATGGGCAGACCGGTTACATCGAGGGTGTGGAGGTGCGCGAATAGATTGACCGCCGCCTCCCGGACGTCGCCGTTTTCGCTCAAGTTCACCGTCACTCTCGCACCATCGAGAACACGGCCGAAGGCCAGCAAAGCCTCATTCTCGCGAACGGACGTGGCATTCAATCTTACCGATGCGCGCGGCGCGTAGTGACTTGCGAGCTGTCCCGGCGAGCGGACGCCTGTATTGGCAGAATCTTCGAGCCGACCGACGACCTCCTCGATCTCGCGTCGCGAGATGGCTCCGAGACGGAGCAGCACCGGCTTTTCTTCGTCAAATCCGATCACTGTTGATTCGAGGCCGAGCGCCGTGGGGCCGGCGTCAAGGATAAGTTCGACCTTGTCGCCGAGACTCGCCCTCACATGCTCCGCGGTCGTGGCGCTGATGCGTCCCGAGGCGTTGGCGCTGGGAGCAGCGATCGGCAAACCGGATTTTGCCAAGAGTTCCTGGGCGATGGAATGAGCGGGCGCGCGCAGCGCGACAGTGTCCAATCCCGCACTGACCAATTGAGACAGCGCACAGCCGGCGCGTCGCGCAAGAACGAGTGTCAACGCGCCAGGCCAGAAGACTTTCGCAAGCCTGAGCGCCCCCGCATGGAACTCGGAATATTCCTGCGCATGCGCGAGATTTGCCACATGCACAATCAGAGGATTGAACCGAGGACGCTCTTTGGCGGCAAAGATATCGGCCACGGCATGGTCGTTTGTGGCGTCCGCACCGAGGCCATAGACCGTCTCCGTAGGGAATGCGACGAGCTTGCCAGCACGAAGGAGACGTGCGGCTTCGCGGACTGCGGCGGTGTCGGCCTTTCGAACCGGTGACTTGGCGGCGATCTCCATCGCCCCAATCTATAGCCGATTTCAGTGAGATTTTGTCGCGGTGAGATCGACGGTAATTGCGACTTCGTGTGCGATGGTCGAAGCTGACGCCCACTCGCCCTTGCCCAGAGCGAAGTCGGTTCGCAAGACAACGGTTTTGCCCGTCATGTGCGCGCTGTCTCCCGAAAACACCAGTGCGAAGGGCAGGGTGATGGTCTTGCTCACGCCATGCAGCGTCAGTCGGCCCGTCGCGAGATAGTTGTTTCCGCCCTTGGCCGTAAAGTTTGTGGTTTCGAAGCGAGCGGTGGGGAATTGGGTTACCGCAAAGCCTTCGGCACCCTTGAGGCCATCATCATTGTCAGGCGCGGCAGACGCTTCGCTGTTGAGATCGATCGTGACGTTCGCGTGTGAGTGCGAGAGGTCGGCGGGGTCAAACTGGATGTCCGCCTTCCAGGTCTTGAAAGTCGCCTCGAACGTCTGACCGCTCCACAGCACAGAAAACCAGAGTCGGCTCTTGGCATGGTCGACGTTCCATTGCGCGCCAGATGCTGGCGTCAGGGCGGCGCAAGCAAGCGCGACGCATATTACAAGTCGGTTCTTCATGCGGGATCGCTCACCTCGGTGCCGGGTACCATGCGCTTGAGTACATCGTCACGGCGAATGAATTGGTGATACAGCGCCGCAAGCACATGCAGCGACACGAGCCCGATGGCCAAATAGGCCAACAATGCATGCGTGTCTTTGAAGAGTTCGAGATTCGCGGCTTTGGTTGCAGCTGGCAGATCAGCCAGGAACCAGATGTTCGGCCACGAGAACAGTCCGAAATACGGTGTCGCCAATCCGAGCGACGACGAAGACACCATGGACCAGCCTGCCAATGGAATCGCAATGATCAGGAAATAAAGGGCAAAATGGCTTGCATGCGCACCAAAACGGAGCAGCGGACTCATGCCGCGCGGAAGCGGTGGAATGGGATTGATCAACCGCCAACCCAGCCGCGCAAAGCTCAACGTCAGAACCGTCAGTCCTACGGACTTGTGCAACTGGTACAGCATGAACCGGTTCGGATCCGAGCGTGGCAGATCCGTCATGGTCAGCCCGAGCGTAAGGTTGACCAGCACGAACATTGCGATGAGCCAATGCAGCGTCATGGCCACATTCCCGTAACGAAGAAGGCTGTTTCGCGCGACCATCTCAGGTCTTCTGCTGCAGGAACATCGCTTCGATCGTCAGCTTGACATCGTCCCCGACGAAGCTGCTCCACATCATCTTGTCGAGTCCAAAATCGCTGCGCTTGATGGTGGTCGTGGCGTGAAAGCCGAGATCGTAGGCATTGCCGATGGGTGCCTTCAGTCCGCCATTGTAGGTCACGTCGAACGTGACCGGCTTGGTGACGCCATGAATTGTCAGGTCGCCTGTCATCTTCCCTGTGCTCGGACCAGTCCGAACGAGTGAAGTCGACTTGAACGCAGCGTTCGGAAATTTCGCGGCATCAAAAACCGTCGGCCCGACGAGCTGACCGAGCACTTCGCTGCTCATCACGTTGGCACTGGCGGTATCGATCGAGACGGATACCGAACTCTTCTCCGGAGCGCCGGGGTTGAAGTTGAGCGTACCGGCAACCTTTTCAAACCGGCCGTAATAGTCAGTGATGCCAAGGTGAGGAATGGCAAAGATGACCTGTGTATGATGTGTTTCCAATTCATAGGCACCGGGCGGCGCGCTTTTTGGATCCGTCGAAACGTTGGCTGCGAACGCGACACCCGCAGAGGCGAAGGCGACGACAGTGAAGCTAAGGACGGCGCGGCGCATGTTGCCTCCGGGGGCGCTGGATCAGTATCGATAACCTATAGCTTGATCTTGAGAGCAGTGCAGCGTTGATTTGCAGTAACAAACCCGTGTCCATCGCGCTTGACGGGCCTTGAGCACTCTACCCATAGTCGACGGCCACTTATTCCTGAAAGGCGCGTTGTGAGCGACACCGAAGCGCGGGCCCGCCCCGGGAGCAATCTCGTCTATCCGTTCGAGGGCCGGCCCGAAACCGGCCACAGCATCTTGGTTGCGCCCGGAGTCCATTGGGTTCGCATGCGTCTCCCCATGCAGCTGAACCACATAAATCTGTGGTTGCTGGAGGACGGCGAGGGTTGGACGATTGTCGACAGCGGCATCAAGAATGAAGAAACGACCAACGCCTGGGAACAGCTGTTTGCCGGTCCCATGAAGGGCCGTCCCATCAAGCGCGTGATCGTCACGCACATGCATCCGGACCATATCGGGCTGGCTGGATGGTTGGTCCGCAAATTCGATGTCGAACTCTGGATTACGCGCACGGAATTCCTGATGTGCCGCAATCTGGCAGCCGACACCGGGCAGGAAGCGCCCATCGAGGGATTGCGTTTCTACCGCGCCGCCGGCTTTCCCGAGGATTTGCTGGAGAACTATAAGGCGCGCTTCGGCGGCTTCGGCTATGGCGTTTACAAACTGCCCAATGCTTATCGTCGAATCGTCGAAGGGGAAGAGATCGAAATCGGCGCGCACAAATGGCGCGTCGTGGGCGGCAACGGGCACTCGCCTGAACACGCCTGCCTTTGGTGCCCCGAGCTGAACATTTTCATTTCCGGCGATCAACTCCTGCCGCGGATATCGTCGAACGTCTCGATCCATCCCACCGAACCCGAAGCGAATTCGCTGCAGGACTGGATCGACTCCTGTCACAAACTCAAAAGTATCGTTCCAGACGATGCTCTGGTTCTGCCCTCGCACAACGAACCATTCCGCAAGGCGACGTTGCGTTTGCAGGAATTGATCGATCACCACGAAGACGGAATGGAAAAACTCTACACGTTGTGTGGCGAACCCAAGCGTGCGGTGGATGTGTTTCCCGCGTTGTTCCGAAGTCGCATCACGCAGGGCAATTTCGGCATGGCGACTGGCGAAAGCCTGGCCCACCTCAATTGCCTGCGCGCGCGTGGCCGCATCCTGCGCACGACCGACAAGAATGGAATCGACTGGTACGAGGCTGTGTGATGTTACTTAGGCCGGCGTGAGCCTCGAACCGGTGCACTAGGACTCATGCGCCAAAGTTTGCGAGCAGTGGCATTCGTAGGCGCGTTTCTGCACTGGGCCGATGCCCTCGCAGAAACGGACTGCGCCGGTCCGATCGAGATTAAAGGTGCGCATTTCCTGCGACTGGACAAGAATGATGCGCTCGTTCTTTCGGATGGTCGCGTGGTGCATCTGGAAAGCGTTCGGCTGCCAGCCGGCAAGCTTGATCATGCGCCGCAATCGCTTGCCGATGACTCACATGCGGCCATCTTGGCATTGGTCGAAACCGCGCCTCTGACATTGCATTCGCTACCGCCAAAGATTGATCGGCACGGTCGCCTGAGAGTGCAGGCGTTTGCGGGCGATCAATGGATCCAAGCTATGCTTTTAAGCCGCGGCCTCGCACGCGTTGCCATAGCTCCCGACCGCACGGAATGCGCCAGCGAACTCTTCGCGGCAGAAGCGCAGGCGCGCAGCGGCAGGCGCGGGCTCTGGGCCGCCCCCGCTTATGCCGTGCGCAATCCCTCGAACATTCGCCGCGATATCGGGACCTTTCAGATCGTCGAGGGCAGGGTGTTGAATGCCAGTATGAAGAACGGACGCGCCTATCTCAATTTTGGCGCGGACTGGCACACGGATTTCACCGTCATCGTGGATCCGCAGGACATGCCGAATTTTCGCGCGCTGGGAGTCGATCCGAAATCTTATGCGGGCCAGACCATCCGGGTCAGGGGATGGGTGCAGTGGCACTACGGACCTGAAATCGAAGTGGCAAACCCGCAGGGGATCGAAGTCGTGCCCTAGCAAAAAGACCCGGATGGCTCCGGGTCTTTTTCCATTCTCGGTTGCGAGATCTAAGCGGCTTTTTTCAGCAGCATTCCCTCGACGCGCTTCACGGCGGTGACCTCATCGGTCCGCTCGACGGCGGCAACTTCGCGCGCCATGCGGGCGAGGGCGGCTTCGTAAAGCTGCCGCTCCGAATAAGACTGTTCCGGCTGACCGCTGGCGCGGTGCAGATCGCGCACCACTTCGGCAATGGAAACCAGGTCGCCCGAGTTGATTTTCGCTTCGTATTCTTGCGCGCGACGGGACCACATGGTGCGCTTGATGCGCGCGCGGCCTTTCAGCGTATTGAGCGCGTTGTTGACGATATCGGGTGAAGACAGCTTGCGCATGCCGACGGCCTTGGCCTTCAGCGTGGGAACGCGCAGCGTCATCTTGTCCTTCTCGAAGGTGATGACGAAAAGCTCCAGCTTCATGCCGGCAACTTCCTGCTCTTCAATCTTCATGATCTTGCCGACGCCATGGGTGGGATAGACCACATGGTCATTCGTCTTGAACTCGTGCTTTTTGCTGTTCGAGTTCGCCGGTACCTTCTTTTGGATGGCGGGGGCGGGGGCAGTCTTTGCGGTCGTCATCGTTCACTTTCGTTCATCGCCCTTAGGGGCGTGTCATTGCACTGCAATAGAAACACGCCAAGGCGCCGGATTGTTTCCAGTCCGGATGCAGCCCTCTCGTCGTTTCTGATCGTGGAAATTATATAACACACTTCGTCCGTGAACGGAAGGACAAAATGGCAAGCCGTTGAATTCGCGGCGTTAATTCTGTGACTTTGCCGAATATCGCGCTAATTCAGGCGGTTAAATTCGGCCAGCGACAGTGAAACGCCATAAATTCGGTGTGCATTGACGAATTCTACGACCCGTCACCGGGTTTTTCCGAGAAATGCTTTTCGAATTTGTCAGGAACGCCTTGCCATTCCTTGGCGTCAACGGGCGCCGTGCCGTGCTGGGTGATGTTGGGCCATTTCTTGGCGTATTCGGCGTTCACGGTGAGCCACTTCTCGAGACCGGACTCGGTGTCTGCCTTGATGGCTTCGGGCGGGCATTCCGGCTCGCAGACGCCGCAATCGATGCACTCGTCCGGGTGGATCACGAGCATATTTTCGCCTTCGTAGAAGCAGTCCACTGGGCAGACTTCCACGCAGTCCATGAACTTACACTTGATGCAGGCTTCGGTGACGACATAGGTCATAAGAGGGTCTCGTAGTCGTAAGCTAGGCCAGCGTCATTAGGGCCCAAGCGGTCGAGGATCAAGGGCATTCCCCGCGACGATCTCATATAGCTGCCGCGCCTCATGCGCGGGGCCTCGTCTTTCGCCGAAAGCAACCACACGTACGGCAAGGACTTGACTGCCCACCGGCACCGTGACGACGTCGCCGCATTTAAGTCCGTGACCCGATTTGAGAACGCGGGCGCCGTTCAGTCGCACCAAGCCGGACTCCGCGGCCGCCTGTGCGAGAACGCGCGAGCGATAGAAGCGTGCGTGCCACAGCCATTTGTCTATCCGGATGCGGTCTTCCTTCGACACGCGTCTATTTCCGTAGCAGAGCGGCAAGTTCTGCAAACGGAGAGTCCGCACGCGTTTCGATCATCTCCGGCTCTTTTCGATCGTTCCGGCGCCGCGCCGTCTGACGGCGCGACTTGCGCCAGACTTTTGTGGCGCTCTGGCTTCCTTCCGTGACTTCAACTTCACGCCAACCAAGATGGGCAAGAACATCCCTCAACTCATCATTGCTACAGCCGAGCAGCGAGACCAATCTTGGCACAAGGACCTCGCCGCGCGCGCCGTCAGTCACACCTTTCTCAAGTTGCTCCTCGAGACGTTCCAGGATGTCGAGCCGAATGGCGCGGTGTCCCGCTGCGCGAAATCCCGCAGCCGCCAGGAAAGGCGCTGACAAATTGCCATCGTTTGCGAACGATGTGAGACCAGGTTGCGGTGGCGGCGGCAGCTTCTCGAGCTCGTTCCAGATGCTCCATAAAAGCGCCAGCAACGAACTGGCTTCTGGACGCAGCATCTTGGGAAGGTAGATGGAACGCCGGCCGAACCAGACACCAAAGATCCGCAACGAGCGAATGAGCTCCCGGATGTCATCGGGCAGTATCACGAGCGCCCGATTCAGGGAACCGAAATTCTCCAGCAATTGGTGCGCGAGGCCGCGCGCCGCGGCGGGGATTGCATTCGTAGTCCCTGGTTTTGCTTCGACTGCGCGCTGGAGCGCAAGAAGAGGTTCGAGCCTGACGCCGATGCGGTGCGCGAGCCACGCATCGAGACGCCCCTGAATCCCGTCGCGCAACTCTGGCTTCAGATGACTGTCGGACAGAATCGAGACCTTGGGCGAGAGCGGCGACGAACCCCGAGTGAGACTCGCCACGACTGCCCCATCCCACCAAATCTTACCGTGCTCGCTGAGCGTGATGTCCTTGGTGTCGCATGCCAAAAGCTTGGATGCTCGACGAAAGAATTCACCCTCGAGGCCACGTATCGCGGCAGCGCGCAACGTGCGTCCATGAATTCCCTCAGCCCTAGTGTCGGCCTCGAAGCGAAAACCCTCGAGTTTGCCGACGATTTCGCCGCCGATCGCGACGCCGCCCGAATCGTCAAGGGAGAGATCGAGAGTTTCGTCGTCCCGCAGCCGCTTCATCAAAACGGAAGTGCGACGATCGACGAAGCGCTCTTTCAGCTTCTCGTGCAGGGCGTCGGACAGTTTGTCTTCGATGCTACGCGTCAGGTTCTGCCAGTAGGCGCTATCGCGCGTCCAGCCGGGCCGGTTCGCTGCATAAGTCCAGGTTCGTATTTGCGCCAGGCGCCCGCTCAGTGTTGCGACGTCGCCCTCCGTCTGATCCAGACGCGTGATCTGTGCTTCTAACCATGCATCCGGCAGCACGCCGGCATCGCTCGTCAGGTGCAGATAAATCGCGCGCACCAAATTGGCATGTTCGTCGGCGGAGAGTTTTCGAAAGTCGGGCAACTGACACGTTTCCCAGAGCCGATGAACAGGGTCACGATGCCTGGCGATCGCCAGAACCTGTTCGTCAGCGGAGAGCCGACGGAGCGCGAGATAGTCGCTCGCCGGCCGCGCCTTCACGAGACCTTTCGTTGGTGGGGGCTCCTCGAGACTCGCAAGCAGCGAGTCCAGCGAACGAAAATCCAACGCAGAGTTGCGCCACTGCAAAACCCGCACCGAGTCGTAACGATGGCTTTCGATGCGTGCGACCAGTTCGTCAGTGAGAGGTTCGGCTTCTGCCGTGACACCGAAGGTACCGTCATTCATGTGGCGTCCGGCGCGCCCGGCGATTTGGCCAAGCTCTTCGGGGCGCAAGGGACGCACGCCAAATCCGTCGAACTTTTCCAGGCCGGAGAACGCGACATGATCGACGTCCATATTGATGCCCATCCCGATGGCGTCGGTGGCGACCATGAAATCCACATCACCGCTTTGATAAAGTTCGACTTGCGCGTTGCGTGTGCGCGGACTGAGCGCGCCAAGCACGACAGCGGCGCCGCCGCGCTGGCGGCGGATGAGTTCTGCGATGCCGTAAACATCCTCGGCGGAAAAACCCACGACAGCGGAGCGGCGTGGCAGCCGCGTCAGTTTCTTCGCGCCCGTATAAGTGAGGTCCGAAAACCGCGGGCGCGACATGAAGTAAGCGTTCGGAACGAAGCGTTGGATGGCACCGCGCATCGAATCGGCGCCGAGCAGGATCGTTTCTTCGTCGCCGCGGGCGTGCAAGAGACGGTCCGTGAAGACATGGCCGCGCTCCAAGTCGGCACAGAGCTGGATCTCGTCGATCGCCAGAAACGCCGCGCCGATGTCGAGCGGCATGGCTTCAACCGTGCAGACGAAGTACTTGGCGTCGGGAGGTACGATTTTTTCCTCACCGGTGATGAGCGCCGCGAGTTTGGCTCCTTTCAGCCGGACGACCTTGTCGTACACCTCGCGCGCGAGCAGACGCAGCGGCAGGCCGATCATGCCGGACTTGTGCGCAAGCATGCGCTCGATGGCGAAGTGGGTCTTTCCGGTATTGGTCGGGCCGAGAATCGCCGTTACGCGCGAGGTGGAATAGCGAGACGCGGTGCTCTTGTGCATTGCGCGAAAGATTGATGTTCCGCACCGGCGTTGCAAGCTTCCAGGGGCGCGATTCAGGCTGGCGCCTCCAGTTCAGGAAATGATGCGAACACGGAAGAGAACAGTAATAGAACCAAAGAGGTCCGAATCACTAACCAAATTAATATCATCCTTCGTTCTCATACGTTTAGTGGATCAGCCACATCTGTTCAGCACAACATCTTGTGGCACCGGCGAGCCATGGAGTCATTCGGGCTTATCCACCGAACCATCCGTACCCGGATAATTGCGGCCTGCATGCGATGCTGTGATGGGCCACCAACAGCCCACTTCTCGCAGCCGCAATATTGGGGCAAAAGCGAGACAGACGAGTATGGTGAGAGCGCATGAGCGATCCGAAAACCCCGCCGGATTGGGCCAAAGCCGCCCAAAAGGAGCTGCGCGATCGCCCGCTCTCTGAGTTGAACTGGTCGACCCCGGAGGGTTTTGAGGTCAAGCCACTCTATACGGCCGCCGACCTTGAAGGTTTCGAGGCGGCGAATTCGCTTCCCGGGCAAATGCCTTACCTGCGCGGTGTGCGCTCGACCATGTACGCGGGGCGCCCGTGGACCATTCGACAATATGCCGGTTTTTCGACTGCCGAGGAATCCAACGCCTTCTACCGCAAGAATCTTGAGGCCGGCCAAATGGGTCTTTCCGTGGCGTTCGATCTCGCTACGCACCGCGGCTACGACAGCGATCATCCACGCGTAGCAGGCGATGTCGGCAAGGCCGGCGTCGCCATCGATTCCGTCGAGGACATGAAGATTCTCTTCTCCGGAATCCCGCTCGACAAAATGAGCGTGTCGATGACCATGAACGGCGCCGTCATTCCCATCATGGCGAACTTCATCGTCGCGGGCGAAGAGCAAGGCACGCCGAGCGAGAAGTTGTCGGGCACCATCCAAAACGACATCCTCAAAGAATTCATGGTCCGCAACACCTACATCTATCCGCCAGGACCCAGCATGCGCATCGTTGCGGACATCATCGAATACACGGCGAAGAAGATGCCGAAATTCAATTCCATTTCGATCAGCGGCTATCACATGCACGAGGCGGGCGCGACCGCAGTGCAGGAGCTGGCCTACACGCTCGCCGACGGAATGGAATATGTCCGCGCGGCACTCGCGAAAGGGCTCAATGTCGACGCGTTTGCGCCACGCCTGTCATTCTTCTTCGGCATCGGCATGAACTTCTTCATGGAGGTGGCCAAGCTGCGCGCCGCGCGCCTGCTATGGTCGCAGATCATGACCGGGTTCGGCGCGAGGAGTCCGGAAAGCCTCATGCTGCGTACGCATTGCCAGACGTCCGGAGTATCTCTGACCGAGCAGGACCCCTACAACAACATCGTGCGCACGACGATCGAGGCGCTGGCCAGCGTGCTCGGCGGAACGCAGTCGCTGCACACGAATTCGTTCGACGAAGCCATCGCCCTTCCGACGGAGTTCTCGGCTCGCATCGCGCGCAACACGCAACTCATCCTGCAGAACGAAAGCCATGTCACCAAGGTCGTCGATCCCCTGGGCGGTTCCTTCTATGTCGAGGCGCTCACCCATTCCCTGGCAACCGCGGCGCAGGCGGTCATCGACGACGTCGAAACCATGGGCGGCATGACAAAGGCGGTCGAGGCCGGAATTCCCAAGCTTCGCATCGAGGAGGCGGCGGCCCGCCGCCAGGCGCGCATCGACAAGGCCGAAGACGTGATCGTCGGTGTCAACAAGTTTCAGCCGGCCGGCGAAGATGATCTCGAGGTCCGCGCCATCGACAACGCACAGGTGCGCGACTCCCAGATCGCCAGGCTCAAGTCGATCAAGGCGAAACGTGATCCGGCCAAGCTGAAGGCGGCACTCGAATCACTCGTCGCCGGCGCGCGAGGCAAGGGCAACCTGCTCGAGCTCGCCGTCGAGGCGGCGCGCGCGCGCGCAACGGTTGGCGAAATCTCCGACGCGATGGAGAGTGTATTTGGCCGCCATCGCGCCGAAATCCGCTCGATCTCGGGCGTGTATGGCGCGCAGTATGAGGGCGACAACGAATTCGGTGCCATCCGCGGAGAAGTCGAGACTTTCGCGAAGGAAGAAGGCCGTCGCCCGCGCATGCTCGTCGCGAAGATGGGTCAGGATGGGCATGATCGTGGCGCCAAGGTCATCGCGACCGCGTTCGCAGATCTCGGCTTCGACGTCGACATCGGGGCGCTGTTCCAGACACCTGACGAAGTCGCAAAGGACGCGGTCGACGCCGATGTTCATGTCATTGGCGTGTCGAGCCAGGCCGCCGGGCACCTGACACTCGTTCCCCTACTGATCGATGCGCTCAGGAAACAGAAAGCAGACGACATTCTGGTCGTCGTTGGCGGCGTCATACCGGCACAGGATTACGAGCAACTGAAGAAGGCCGGCGTCGCCGCAATCTTCGGTCCGGGCACCAACATTCCCGATGCGGCGCGCAGCGTTTTGAAATTGATCCGCGCCCGCCGGCTCGATCACGCGGCGGAGTAGGCGGCCGTTTCAGCCCTGATGTTTGGGAGTCGAACCGTCGATCTTGAGGGTTGTGGCGACGGCCGCGATGACTCCGTAAGACGTCTCCGCCCAGACACGCAGAGGAACGACATAGTCGTGTCCCGTCACAGCACTTGGGAAGGTGGCAATCCAGGCGCTGATCGTCGGAAAGCTCGCGCCTTCCTTGATGACCTTGGGCTTGAAGCCAGCCAATTGGCGATACTTGATCTGGCAGAGCAGGGCATGGCCTTTGTACAGCCCGTTGTCCATGGAGACGGTCGTGTCCTTGATCTTCGTAATCTCGATGTTGTACCGCCGGCGGCCATCGAAAACCGGCAACACGGCAGCGCACGGGTTGTCGGCGGCAGCGCCGACGCCCGAGACCAGATATGTGATCGCGCTCAGCGGATCGAAGGTCGCCTTCTGCTGGTCCGCCGACACCTCGTATCCCGTCGTGCTGTAGGGCGGATCCGCGTAGAGACGCACAGGACCGTTGTCGTCATACGTGAGCGAGACTTCCTGCTTCTTGTCCGAGCGGCCGGTATAAAAAGAATCGTATAGTGATGGCCGGAATGCTTTCGACGCGACCGTGCCGGTGGACGTCGCTTGAATTTGCGATTGCCAGAAGGCATTGACCACGCCGCCGGTCTGGAGGTTGGAGACCGCGTGATATTGATCACCACGAATCGTCGCATTGAGGTCAACCTTGCCCAGGGTCACGCCACCGGCATAGAGCGTCATGGCCATCTGAAGCTGCGAGCCCGCTATAGCTGGCGCTTCGGCCCCGGCGCCGCCGGCCGCCATGGCGAGCTGTGTCGTCGCCAGCGGGCAAAGCAAAGCAAGAATGAGTGAACGCAAACGCACGGATGTTCTCCAAAGCTTGAAATGGGCGGCGCAGACGCTCTGAAACCACTATGGTCCAATTATGACATCGCCGAGCCCTCGCGCGACAGGTACACCACACAAAGAGATCGCAAAAGCCGTTCTGGCAGGCGACCGGCGAGCCCTGGCGCGTGCCATAACGCTGGTTGAATCGACGCGGGCAATCGACCAGAGGGCGGCCGAAGCTTTACTGGCATCGGTCCTGGCGCGAACGGGACGCGCGATCCGCCTTGGAATCTCAGGCGCACCGGGCGTAGGCAAATCCACCTTCATCGAGGCCTTCGGACAGTATCTCACCAGTCTCGGACAGCGCGTCGCGGTGTTCGCGATTGACCCGTCGTCGCGGCGCTCGGGCGGTTCCATTCTCGGGGACAAAACGCGCATGGAGAAGTTGTCGCGCGATCCCAATGCGTTCATACGTCCGTCCCCAGCGGGCACCACGCTGGGCGGCGTCGCGAGGCGAACGCGCGAGTCGATGTTGATTGCCGAGGCAGCAGGCTTCGATGTCGTTCTCGTCGAAACCGTCGGTGTGGGGCAGTCCGAAACCGCGGTTGCGGACATGACGGATCTGTTTGTTCTGCTGGCCTCTCCTGGCGGCGGTGACGAGCTCCAGGGCATCAAGCGCGGCGTGATGGAACTCGCCGATCTGCTGATCGTCACCAAGGCCGATGGCGATTTGCTGCCAGCCGCACGGCGCGCCGTGGCGAGCTATCAAATGGCGTTTCACCTCATGCGGCCCAAGCATATCGGCCTCCAACCGAAGGTGCTGTCGGTCTCGTCGATCGAGGGCACCGGCATCGCCGCCGCCTGGAAGGAATTCGCAGCCATTCATTCGGCACTCGCCGCCGACGGTCGCTTGGCACGGCTGCGGGCCGAGCAGGCGAGGCGATGGTTCTGGTCGGAAGTACGAACCTTGATCGATGAGAAAATTCTCTCCGACACGAAACTTGCAGCCGCAGCCAATATGCTGGAGCGCGCGGTCCAGGAGGGGACAGCGACCCCCTACGGCGCGGCGCGCAGCCTGATCCGGGCGATCCTTCCGCCCGATGGGCCAGAGCCTGCTTGACCCGGCAAGGCGCTCCCCTTATGAGAGCCCCTCTTTTGGTGAAAAACGATGGCCCGTCGCTGCGAATTGACCGGAAAAGGCGTTTTGGTTGGCAACAATGTCAGCCATGCCAACAACAAGACCAAGCGGGTTTATCGCCCGAATTTGCAGGACGTCGCGCTGGCAAGCGAAGTCCTCGGAAATTCCTATCGCCTCAAGATCAGCATGAATGCGTTGCGGTCCGTCGATAAGACCGGTGGGCTTGACCCGTACCTGCTAAAGGCGAAGTCAGCGGATTTGTCGCCGAAAGCGCTTCGTCTGAAGCGCGCCATTGCCAGGAAGATGGCTCGAACCGCCGTTTAACAACACCCTGTAAGCCATTCAAAAATATACTAAGTCCCCGACCTGACTAGGCATGGTTCCTGATTCGGCGCCCGATTAAGTTCCACGTTGCACTAGGCGTCACGGGCGGGGTGTCGTGCGGGCAGTCGTATTTCCTGTTTCGAGGTCTTTCGAGGATGTGTCGGCCGAAAGGGCCGCCGCAAGAATCATTCTGCCGGTTTCGTCTCTGACCATTCTTCTCCTCGCGATGCATGGCCTTCTTGGTTGGCCATCTCTCTCGCTCTTCGCCGATTCCCGAGGTCCGTGGTTCAGTTGGAGTCATCTCGTCCTCGCAGTGGCGTATTTCGCCATCCATCTCACAAACCGCCGCTACGGACCGGACTACGCCTTCGCGCAAATAGTGGTGTCGTTGGGATTGTGCGGCGGGGTTTTGTTCGTGTGGCCGGAGTTGGCGCAAGTTGTGTTGCGTACGGCTGCGCCACCATCAGTTCGCGAAGTGATGGCGTTCGTTGTGGCCTTCCTGGCATCCGGATTTCTCTCGATCATCGCGTTCGACTGCACGAGAGGACCGCATTGGTGGATGGCGCCGTTGACCGGGTCCCTGGTGGCAGGCGCGAGTTTTGTGCTGTTGTTCTACCCTGCGGCCTATGCGGGTTCGGATGTGTTCTGGGGCGAACATATGCGGATTCATGCCGGAGTTCTCGTGCTTGCCGCCGTCGCTGGTCTTCTTCCGTACCAGCTGCTGCGCTCGAGCATTCAGCCGCTGCCTGGATTCGGCGGCTACTGAACAGATTTAGTGCGCAACGTGCTTCGGTGTGTGACGTGGGCCGGCAACCCGTTTAGGCGCGCGCGTGTGGCCCTCGTGCCCCTTCTCTTCGTGGAACAATCCGATCAATTGTTCGGTCATTGCGCCGCCGAGCTGCTCGGCATCCACGATTGTGACGGCCTTGCGGTAATAGCGGGTGACGTCATGGCCGATGCCGATCGCCGTCAACTCGACGTCCGATTTCTCCTCGATCTCTTCGATGACGCGACGCAGATGCCGTTCGAGATAATTGCCGGCATTGACCGACAAGGTGGAGTCGTCGACCGGGGCGCCATCTGAAATCACCATCAGGATCTTGCGCTGCTCGGGGCGTCCTATGATGCGGTTGTGAGCCCACATCAGGGCTTCGCCGTCGATATTCTCCTTGAGCAGCCCCTCGCGCATCATCAGGCCCAGGCTCTTGCGCGCCCTGCGCCAAGGTTCGTCGGCGTCCTTGTAGATGATGTGGCGCAGATCGTTGAGGCGGCCGGGATGAGGCGGCTTGCCGTCCGCGATCCACTTTTCGCGTGACTGCCCGCCTTTCCACGCGCGCGTCGTGAATCCGAGGATTTCCGTTTTCACGGCGCAACGTTCCAGCGTGCGTGCCAGGATGTCCGCGCACATCGCTGCGACCATGATCGGCCGCCCGCGCATCGAACCGGAATTGTCGAGCAGGAGCGTGACGACGGTGTCGCGAAACGTCATGTCCTTCTCGCGTTTGAACGAGAGCGGGTACATCGGATCGATGATGATGCGCGGCAGCCGCGACGTATCGAGCATGCCTTCTTCGATATCGAATTCCCAGGAGCGGTTTTGTTGCGCCATCAAGAGACGCTGCAGCTTGTTGGCGAGACGGGAGACCACGCCCTGCATCGCCTGCAGCTGTTGGTCGAGAAAGTTGCGCAGACGGCCGAGCTCCTCCGGGTCGCAAAGTTCGGAGGCGGGAACTTGCTCGTCGAATTGCAACGTATGGACTTTGTAGCCCCATTCGTTCTGATGGCTGAACGGCTGCTCCGGGCGATGCGGCTTCATGCCGTCTTCGGGTTCTTCGGCATCGGACATCTCGTCCGTCTGCTCGGCACGCATTTCGGCGGCGTCCTCGTCGCCTTCCTCGCCGTCGGACTCCTGCAGATCGGCTTCGCTTGATTGCGACTCGCTCGACGAATCCTGATCCTCGCTATCCTGCTCCTGGTTTTCCGCGTTCTCGCCTTCGCCGGAATCGTCCGAAGCTTCATCTGCATCGAATTCGTCGCTCAACTTCAGATCGCGCAGGATCGTGCGCGTCAGCTTGGCGAAGGCAGCCTGGTTGCGCAGCGCGCTGCCCAACTTTTCGAGATCCTTGCCGGCATTTTCCTCGATGAAGGGGCGCCAGAGATCGACGGCATATTTCATCGCCTCCGGCGGCGGCGTGCCGGTCAATTTTTCGCGCACCATGAGCCCAAGCGCGTCGGCAATCGGGACATCCGCTTTCAACCGCGCCTTGGTCAGTCCGCGCTGGGTCAGGCGTTGCTCGAGCCCGGCCGCCAGATTGTCAGCGACGCCTTTCATAGCGATGGATCCGATGGCCTCGACGCGCGCTTGTTCGGCGGCCTCGAATACGGACGCGGCATCGGCCGATTGCGGCTTGAACTGGTCGTGGACCTTGTCTTCGTGATGCGCGCGGCGCAACGCATAGGCGTCGCCCGCGCCACGCACCACGGCCACCTCGCTCGGCGGCAAATTGCGCGAAGGCAACGGCAACCGCGCTTTCAGGCCGCGCAGGGCAGGCGGTTCGGCGCTGAATGTGACTTCCAGTTCCGGTTCGCCGGACAGTGCCCGTACGGCGGTACCGACCGCACGCTTGAACGGTTCCGACGGATTTTCCGGCTTCACGTCACCAACACTTTGGCCGCGCTTTCCGGCAGGTCTTCGCCGAAGCAGCGCTGGTAGAACTCCGCCACGCTGGCGCGTTCCAGTTCATCGCATTTGTTCAGGAACGTCAGGCGGAAGGCGAAACCGACATCGTGGAAAATCTCGGCGTTTTCGGCCCAAGTGATGACCGTCCTGGGACTCATCACCGTCGACAGATCGCCATTGATGAAGGCATTGCGGGTCATGTCGGCGACGCGGACCATCGCACCGATCTGCTTCTTCTTCTCCGGTGTCGCGGCATAAGACGGCACTTTTGCCAGGACGATGTCGACTTCGGAATCGTGACTCAGATAGTTGAGCGTCGTCACGATGCTCCAGCGGTCCATCTGTCCTTGATTGATTTGCTGCGTGCCGTGATAGAGACCGGTCGTGTCGCCCAGACCGATCGTGTTCGTGGTCGCGAACAAGCGAAACGCCGGATGCGGGCGAATGACTTTGTTCTGATCCAACAAAGTCAATTTGCCTTGAACTTCCAGCACGCGCTGGATCACGAACATCACATCGGGTCGGCCGGCATCATATTCATCGAAACAGAGTGCGACCGGGTGCTGTAGACACCACGGCAACAAGCCCTCGCGAAATTCGGTCACCTGCTTGCCGTCCTTCAAAATGATCGCATCCTTTCCGATCAAATCGATGCGGCTGATGTGACTGTCCAGGTTGATGCGAATGCAGGGCCAGTTGAGTCGCGAGGCCACTTGCTCGATATGCGTCGACTTTCCGGTGCCGTGATAGCCCTGAACCATGACGCGGCGATTGAAGGCAAATCCGGCAAGAATGGCGAGCGTGGTTTCGCGATCGAAGCGGTATGCCGGATCGTGGTCGGGAACGTGCTCGTTGCGCGTCTTGAAGGCGGGCACCTTCATCTTGGTTTCGATTCCGAACACGGCTGCGACGTCGACGGTCGTGTCGGGCACGGCCGCGGGATCGAGAATCTTCTGTTCAATCGTCATGATTAGGTGTCCGGCTCAATATTCTCGTGCGGAAATTAACCGGCGCGTGAGGCTGGGGCGCTGGAGCCCCTCTAGGTCATGCCGGTGGCGCGCAACACGCCATAGGCCTTGATAACCTGCTTCAGACGCTCTTCGGCGCCCCGATCGCCGCCGTTCGCGTCGGGATGATACCGCTTCACAAGTTCCTTATACCGCGCCTTGATCTCTATCAAGGTGGCGCCGTGCGGCAGGTGGAGCGTGTCGAATGCCATGATCTGAAGACGCGTCAAAGTCCGCTCGGGCCGACGCGGACCTTGCGTGTCCGCCTCGCCGGGAAATGCGCCGTAACCGTCTTCGACTCGGATGCCATGGGGATTGTGCATACGAGCCGTGCGCTTGCCGAGAGGCCAGGTCGGACGATGGCCGGTTACAGCATCGTTACGGAAGGATTCGATGGCCTTCTCGTCCATGCCGCGGAAGAAGTCCCACGACTCGTTGTGCTCGCGGGCGTGTTCGAGACAGAGCCAAATATACTCGCCGAGATTTTCACGGCTGCGCGTGACGCGATAGTTCCCGTCTTCTTCGCAGCCCGAACGGGCGCAAGCGCGCTTGCGCGCTTCCGGCTCCGCGCGTTTGCCTTCCGGCTTGATGCGGATGTCGGCCTTGAATCGGGGTCCTTTGCTCGCCGTCGCCATCCATCGATTATGGGGTCGAAGCGTGAAAAAACAAAGAAAACGTATTGCTTGACTTACGCGGGCGAAGGCATGAAACGCTCGTTGCATGACGGTCGCCGAGACGATCCGCGAGAAATTGACCTCCGCCTTCGCTCCGCGGGAACTTGTGGTCGAGGATGACAGCGCCAGGCACGCAGGTCACTCCGGTGCACGGCCGGGAGGCCAGACGCACTTCAATGTGAGAATAGTCTCCGACATCTTCGAAGGACTGTCGCGCATCGAGCGCCAACGCCGCGTTTATGCGGCACTTGCGCAAGAGTTGCGCGCCGACGGCGTTCACGCGCTCTCGCTGACGACGCTCACGCCAGCGGAGGTTTGGCAGGAGCATTAGCTTTCGTCGGAACGTTCGCAGGCGGGACGATCCGCAACGCGGTAATCTGATTTCTTTGGCGACGCAGGATTTCGAACTGGTAACCGAAGAACGCGAAGCGCTGCCCAGCCTCGGGAATGGTACGCGCCTCGTGGATGACGAGCCCCGCGATCGTCGTCGCTTCGTTGTCCGGAAGGTTCCAGTCGAGATCGCGATTGAGTTCTCGGATCGGAACCGTGCCTTCGACGAGATATGAGCCGTCGGGACGGCGTCGTACGTCGGGTCGTTCCTCCACTTCATGCTCGTCGGGAATATCACCGAAAATCTGTTCCAGAATATTCTCGAGCGTGATGAGTCCCTGGAGCACGCCATACTCGTCGACAACGAGCGCGAAATGCGTTCGCCGATCGCGAAAGGCATTGAGTTGTTCGACCAGAGTCGTCGTTTCGGGAACGAACCATGGCGGCGTTGCGAGTTGGGCGACGTCCACGCCGTCGACCGCGCCTTTTTGTTCGATGACGGCGCGAACGATGTCCTTTGCGTGCAAGACGCCCACGATGTTCTCCGGCTGCTCACGCCAGAGCGGCAGGCGCGTGTGCTTGGAATCGAGGACTGCGTCCAGGATTTCCTGGGGCGGAAGGTCGGCGTCGATGCTGACCATTTTCTTGCGGTGAATCATGACGTCGCCGATCTGCAGCTCGCGCAAATCCAGGATGCCGCCGATCATGTCGCGATGCTCGCGCTCGACGGCACCTTCCTTGTGATGCAGATCGACTGTGCCGCGGATCTCCTCGTGCGCCTGCACGTCTTCGACGTCCTGCTGGCGGACGCCGAAGAGCGCGAGCACGCGCCAGACCAGATATTGAACAGCGGTCACCATCGGCGCCAGCACGCTCACCACCAATCGCACGGGGGTGGCGATCGCCAGCGCAAAGCGGTCCGTGCGCGCGATGGCGAGGGTTTTCGGCAACACTTCGGCGAAGATGAGGATCAGGACCGTCATCACGGCGGTCGCCACGAAGACGCTACGCGAACCGAAGCGGGTTTCGAGCACCATCGTGGCGACCGACGAGGCCAGGATGTTGACGAACGTGTTGCCGAGAAGGAGCGCCCCGATCAGCCGCTCGCGGTCCGCCACCAGACGATTGACGTCGCGGGCCGAACGCGACCCGTCCTTTTCAAGCTGATGCATCCGGCCACGCGAGACGGCGGTCAGCGCGGTCTCCGAGCCAGAGAAGAACGCACCGAACGCCAGCAGAATGAGGATCGGCGCAAAAGAGATGAGTATGAGAGTCATCGCACATTCTCGCTTCTTGGCGTGGAGATAGAATGTCATCCCCTGGGGCAGGGGACCAGCGGCCCAGACTAGCCGGCCAGGACTTTGCGAACCGAGGCAAGCGGGACGTCGCTCGTCACGAAGGCCTGACCGATGGCGCGCGCGAGCACGAACGTCAATTGTCCGCCCTTAGCCTTCTTGTCGTGTGCCATATGCGAGAGAAGGTCGTCGGCGGTGTGGCGTGCGCCGGGGATTTCGGCGAGCGTGATCGGCAGACCGCAGTCCTTCAGGTGCCGAGCGAATCGTTCGACGTCTTGTCCGCGGCACAATCCGAGTTCCGCCGACAGCCGAAATGCCAGCACCATGCCGATGGCGACGGCCTCGCCATGGAGCAGCCGGTCGCCATACCCCGTCGCCGCCTCCAGCGCGTGTCCGAACGTATGCCCGAAATTGAGCAGCGCGCGGTCGCCGCTTTCCCGCTCGTCGCGCACGACGATTTCGGCCTTCATCCGACACGACTGCGCAACGCACCGGGTGATCGCCGCCATGTCTCCGGCCAGCGCTTTGGGGCCGTTCGCTTCCAGCCATCCGAAGAAGTCTGCATCGCCAAGCGCGCCGTATTTCGCCACTTCGGCATAGCCTGCGCGCAATTCGCGCGAGGGCAGGGTTTTCAGCAGGTCCGTGTCGGCGATCACGATCCTTGGCTGGTTGAACAAGCCGACCAGATTCTTGCCCTGGGTCGTATTGATCGCCGTCTTGCCGCCGACCGAAGAATCGACTTGCGCGAGCAAGGTGGTAGGAACCTGCGCAAAATCGATGCCGCGCTTGAGAAGGCCCGCAGCAAGCCCTGTGAGGTCTCCGATCACGCCGCCGCCCAGCGCGACGATCAACCCATCTCGATCGACGCCGCTGTTCAACAATTCGCTTGAAAGCCGTTCGAGACCCGCAAAACTTTTACTGGCTTCTCCATCGGGCAACGTGATCGCTCGCACCTCGATGTGTGCTGCGCGCAGAACCGCGCAGAAACGCTCGAGATGCAGCTTGGCAACGTTCGTGTCGCTCACGACGGCAACCATGCCTCGTGCGAACGGCTTGAGCAGCACGCCGGCTTGTTCCACCAGGCCGGGGCCGACATGGATCTCGTAGCTTCGCTCGCCAAGACCGACGGGAATGATCTCGCTCATGCGGCGTAAGCCCCGCAGCCGGATAGCATCGCGACGACGCGCTCGACGATCACAGTGTGCGGCCCATCCTCGCTGTCGACGGTGAAGTCTGCTTGCGCATAGATCGGTGACCTATCCTGCAGCAGGCGTTCAAGGGTTGCGCGAGGGTCGCCGGTACGCAAGAGCGGACGCGTATCGCGTCGCTGAGTGCGCGCCAGAAGGAGTTCGAGCGGGGCTTTGAGCCAGATCGTGACGGACTGCTGCTTGAGCTTTTCGTGAGTCGCCGGGTCGATGAAGGCTCCTCCGCCCGTAGCCAGGATATGCGGTGATTCGCCGAGCAGGCGCGAAATGACCTTGCGCTCGCCGTCGCGGAAGGCGGGTTCGCCGAAGCGTTCGAATATCTCCGAAATCGTACAGCCCGCGGCCGTCTCGATTTCGCTGTCGGCGTCGCGAAAGGCGACGCCGAGCCGCGTGGCAAGGCGCCGGCCGATCGAGCTTTTGCCCGCACCCATCATTCCCACCAATGCCACGGTCCGGTTCAATTTCATGATCCTCGCATACACGCGCCGCCGACGGCCTGCCAGCGGGACTTGCGGGACCGGTTCGATTTCCGCCACAAACGGTGCGAAGAATAGGTCATGCGAAGGAACACCGAAGTCATGGGATGGGGATCTTGGGTCGCGATCGGAGCCGCAGCCATCGTGCTTTTGGGTGCGATCAGCCTGACGGTTTATGGCGGCCGCGTCACCCCCGTTCAGCACGAGGTGGAGCAGATCATCCCCAATGACCGGCTGCCGAACTAGCCGGATCAGCGATGAAAGCCGGTGACACCAGCCTGATCGAGTCCTTCCTCGAGATGATGAGCGCCGAGCGTGGCGCCAGCATCAACACGCTCAGCGCCTATCGCCGCGATCTGCTCGATTTCTCCGCCCATCGCACCGCCAAATCCGGCTCGATGCGTTCGGCGACACGCGACGACATCAAGGCCTATCTCGCTTTCCTGTCTCGCTCGGGTGTGAGCGGCTCGACGCAGGCCCGGCGCTTGTCGGCGCTGCGCCAATTTTATGTTTTCCTCTTTTCGGAACAGGTGCGGACCGACGATCCAACGGATGCCATCGAGGCGCCGAGACGCGTGCGGCCCCTGCCGAAGACACTCTCGCACGACGATATGAACGCCCTGATCGCCGCCGCGCACGACTCCGCCGAAAAATCTGCCGAGGGTGCAAGACTGGCCTGCATGCTGGAAGTTCTTTACGCGTCGGGTTTGCGCGTCTCCGAACTGGTGACACTGCCTCTGTCGGCCGCACGCGCCCGCGACGGTTTCCTGCTTGTCAGGGGAAAGGGCGAGAAGGAGCGCCTGGCTCCGCTCAATCGTACGGCGCAGCAGATGATCCAGGATTATCTGAAGGTGCGCGATTCCTTCCTTCCCTCCGGCGTGCGCCGGGCACACGCGGAGCGCTTTCTCTTTCCCTCGCGCGGTGCCGAGGGATATCTGACGCGCCGTCGTTGTCACCAGATGCTCAAGCAATTGGCGATCGCGGCCAAGCTCGATCCCGAGAAACTCTCGCCGCATGTCCTGCGCCACGCTTTTGCAACGCATCTGGTGGAAGGCGGCGCCGATCTTAGAAGCGTGCAGACCATGCTCGGCCACGCCGACATCGCCACGACGCAGATCTACACGCACGTCGCGAAGGACCACCTGACCAAGGTGGTCGAAGCCGCTCATCCACTGTCGCGCAAGGTCAAGGCGCGCCATCCGGCGAAGTCCCAGTGACCCGGTTGACGTGCGGTCTCGCCCGCGCCACGGTCCCGCTTCCATCATTGCCGGAGCCATTGCCGTGAGTTTCACCACTGTCGAGCGCATTGCGCCTGTGCGCATCTATCGTTCCAAATTGTTCGTACCTGGCTCTAAGACGAATTTTTTCGAGAAGGCGGCGGCCGGAGCGGCGGATTGCGTCTGTCTCGATCTCGAGGATGCCGTGGCTCCGGCCGACAAGGACAAGGCGCGCGAGAACGTCGTGGCCGCGCTCAACGACGTCGACTTCAAGGGCAAGATCGTCACCGTGCGCATCAACGGCCTCGACACCGGCTGGTCCTACAAGGACGTGATCGCGCTGGTGGAAAAAGGCGGCGAGAAACTCGATGCCATCATGATTCCGAAGGTGGCGAATGCGAAGGACGTCTATGCCGTCGATTGGTTGATCAGCCAGGCTTCCATGCAGGCGGGACGCAAGAAGAAGATCGGGATCGAGGTCATCATCGAATCCGTTCTTGGATTGCAGAACATCGACGAGATCGCGAGCTCATCCAAACGCATGGAGAGTCTGCACTTTGGCGCCGCCGACTACGCCGCGTCGCAGGGCATGCGCACGACCAACATCGGCGGCGGCAATGCCGACTATGTGATGCTGACTGACAAGGACGAGCAGGGCCGGCGCGAGCGTCACTGGAACGATCTCTGGCACTATCCCTTGTTCCGTCTGGTGCAGGCGGCGCGCGCGCACGGCATCGTGGCGATCGACGGCCCCTTCGGCGATTACCAGGATCCGGAGGGCTTCCGGGCGCAGGCGAGCCGGACGGCCATCCTGGGCTGCGAAGGCAAGTGGGCCATCCATCCCAGTCAGGTCGAGCTCGCCAATGACATATTCACGCCGCCGAAGAAGGAAGTGGAACGCGCCCAGGCGATCCTGGCGGCGATGACGGACGCGCATAAGACCGGTTCGGGGGCGGCGTCACTGAATGGCGTTCTGATCGATGCCGCATCGATCCGTCAGGCCGAAGTGATCGTCAAACAGATGGCGATGATCCGAGAGAAGACGGGCGGCTGACGCGTCCGAGCTTGTCGGGATTTCTGACGAGGTAGATCGCGCTGATGCGCTCGCCGTCGAACTCCATTGTCAAGGCGGTGTGCACACCCTCCCTGGTTCGCAGCAGATAACCCGGTGCGCCGTTGATGTCGGTGAACTCCAGGGCGAAGCCTTCGGCCGGAGCAAATTTCCGCATCACGCCGAGCCCAAAGCGGATGACCTTGTCGGCGCCATAGATCGGATTGAGGGCCGCCGCCGCGCGCCCGCCGCCGTCCGAGTAGAGCACGACGTCGCTGGCCAAGAGCGTAGAAAGCTCGTTCGGATCGTTGTTGGCCGCTGCGTGGATGAACTTTTCGACGAGTGCGCGATGATGCTCCTTCGCCACCGAATGACGCGGCCGATCCGCCTTCACGCGCTCGCGTGCGCGCGACACGAGCTTGCGGCAGGCTTGCTCGCTCTTCTCGAGTGTTCTGGCGATTGTGGAATAGTCGCAGTCGAAAGCATCGTGCAAAATGAAGGCGGCGCGTTCCTCCGGCGACAGCCGTTCCAGCACATGCAGCAAGGCGAGTGACAGGTCGGAGGCAAGCTCGGCGCGCGATGCCGCGGCATCTGCCGCCAAAGCGCGCATGTCATCGGGCAGGATGGGTTCGGGAAGCCACGGCCCGACATAGGTTTCGCGCCGCGCACGCGCTTTGCGAAGCGCGTCGAGCGACAGCCGAACGGTTGCCGCCGAGAGCCAGGCGCGCGGATCGCGCACGTCGGTTTGGTCCACCCTCTGCCATCGGAGCCAGGCTTCCTGAACGACATCCTCGGCGGCGCTCATCTCGCCCAGCATGCGATACGCAATCGCCAGCAGGTGCGCGCGTTGTGCGTCGAAGATGCTCGGTCGGTTGCCCGTCATGCGGCCTTCAGAGTCTGATCGACAACAATATCGTCTTTGCCTATGCGTACGCGTTGGCACGTCTTGGCATGCCCCATGGCGCGTTTGAGGACAGGATAGTTTCGCCCGGCCATGACGTGCAGAGAGAGCGCGATCAGTGCCTTTTTGCCCCACTTGGACACGATCGTCTCGCGCAACGCGTCCAGGTTGGCGCTGCCCCGAAGCAGGGAGAGGCCATAGTCGAATCCGAGCTGCGCGTTCGAATTGCTTCGCGTTCCCGAAAGAAGATTGCGGATGATTTCTGGCGACACGCCGGCTTCTACCGCCATATCGGACGCGATTTGTACGCAAGGCCCGCAATCCTCGATCAGAGCGCCGGCTATTCCCGCCGCGAACAATGCATCCATGGGCGCACCGCCCCGCCATTGTCCCGCGGCCATCTGCATGATCGCGAAGCGATTGAAAGCCGAAGTCGAGATGTCGGCCATCTCGTGCATGTAAGTCGCATCATAGGTGTAGCGATGCTCGAGCTTGCGGATATAGCGATGGATCAATTGCCTCATCATGTGGCGTCTCCCTGACGCTGCCGGACCCACGCGAGCACCACGCCCGCCGCTCCGACGAGAATGACTCCGATGCCTTCGTTCAGGATGTCCGTGGTCGTCGCCGGCAATCCCATCATCGTCCATTCGCGGACATGGATGAGGGCGTGCAACGCGGGCCATGCGGAACCGGCAATGGCCCAAGGCGCAAACGCGCGACCTCGTCGGGCGCTCCAGACCAGAGCCGCGCCGCTCGCCAGGAACGCCATGCCGATGTCGGCAATGAAGTGGAACTCCAGGTGGCTTGGCGAGGGATCGTGCACGACGGTCGCTGCCCATTGCCTCGGCAGCGCCAACATGGCCAGCCCATTGGCGGCGTGAAAAAGGCCCAAAATCAAGAGAAATGCGCGTGTAAACATGGCTCTTTCCCAGGTTACCGCATGAAGACGTTCGAGCCTCTGGATTTGTGACCGCAAAAGCGCATATCAGGGGGCGACTTGTCGACGTGGGGCGCCCCGTTTCCAGACGGTTTTCGCGCCTGGTCTGGGCCAGCTCTTTCTCTGCCGATACGAGAGTTCATGCATACCTATCTCGAATTCGAACGACCCATCGCCGAACTCGAAGGCAAGATCGTCGAGCTACGCAAGCTAGCCGAAGAAGACCCGGCGATGCAGATCGAGGCCGAAGTCGGCCGCCTGCAAACGCGCGCCGACGGCATGCTCAAAGACATCTATTCCAAATTATCGCCCTGGCAGAAGGTTCTGGTCGCGCGCCATCCGGGCCGACCGCACCTTCTGGACTATGTCCGCCACCTGTTCGACGAGTTCACGCCGCTCGCCGGCGACCGTTCCTTCGCCGACGATCACGCCATCATTGCGGCGTTGGCGCGGTTTCGCGGCCGCGCGGTGGCGGTGATCGGGCACGAGAAGGGCAACGACACCAAGACGCGCCTCAAGCATAACTTCGGCATGGCGATGCCGGAGGGCTATCGCAAGGCCGTGCGGCTCTTCGAAATGGCGAACCGCTTTGCCCTGCCGGTCATCTCGCTTGTCGACACGTCCGGCGCCTATAGCGGCGTCGCCGCGGAGGAGCGCGGACAATCGGAAGCCATCGCACGCTCGACGCAGGCCGGTCTCGATCTGCGCGTGCCTTTCGTCGCGACGATCATCGGCGAGGGCGGTTCCGGCGGAGCGCTCGCGATCGCGACGGCCAACCGCGTTTTCATGCTCGAGCACTCGGTCTATTCGGTGATCTCGCCCGAAGGTTGCGCTTCGATCCTGTGGCGCAAGCCCGAGAAGACGCAGGACGCCGCCGCCGCGATGCGCATCTCGGCGCAAGACTGCCTGGCGCTGAAGGTCATCGACGGCATCATCCCGGAGCCGGTTGGCGGTGCCCATCGTGCCCCGGAAGAGACGATCCTCAATGTCGGCGAGCAGATCGCGCGTGCGCTCGCGGAAATGGACCGCGTTCCCGGCGATCAACTGCGCAGCGAACGTCGCGCCAAGTATCTCGAGATGGGCCGCAACCTGGCAGTTTAGCCGAGGCTTCGGGCGAAGGCGCGGATGTCGCCGACCAGATCGTCGGGTCTTTCAAGCGCCGCAAAATGCCCGCCCTCGTTGAAGCTCGTCCAGTGCGTGACGTTGATGCTGCGCTCGACCTGGCTGCGCGGCGGAAACGGAATGAGGTCGACGGGAAACGCCGCAATGCCTGTGGGCTTTTCCAATCGCGCGCCGCGGGGAATGGGCATCGTCACCTGTTCTTCGGCGCGCCCGCGATACATCCAGGTGGCGGTGTTGAAAGTCCTCGTGACCAGATAGATCATGATGTTCGTCAGAAGCTGGTCCTTGGTATAGGCGTTCTCGAACCCTTTGCGGCAATCGGACCAGCCATGGAATTTTTCCACGATCCAGGCCGCGACGCCGACAGGCGAATCCATCATTCCGTACGACAGGGTTTGCGGCTTGGTGGTCTGCTCCATGAAATAGGCGCCCTCGGCCTGAAACAGAGCACCCGCCTTGGCCGCGAACTCCTTCTCCTCGGGCGTCTCGGCGCCGACGCCGGGCGAAACCCAGCCCATCATGTTCAGGTGTACGGCGCGACAGCCTTTGCCTTCGTAGCCCATGAGCGCCGAAATCGCGCTTCCCCAATCGCCGCCTTGCGCGATGTAGTTCGGCAGCTTCACGACGTCGGTCATCAGGTTGTCGAACAGGCGCGCCGTCGTGCGCGGACCGATCGGCCGCTTGGGCTTTCCGGAAAAGCCGTAGCCCGGCAGGGAGGGGATGACGAGCGTGAAGGCATCCTTCACGTCTCCGCCATGTTTTTCGGGATGCGCGAGCTTTTCGATGATGTGGAGGAATTCGAACACCGAGCCGGGCCACCCGTGACTGAGGATCAGCGGCTTCGGTGACGGGCCCGAGCCTTTCACATAGTAGAAATGCAGATCGATATCGTCGACATGGGCGACGAACTGCGGAAAATAGTTGAGCGCCGCTTCCCACTTGCGCCAGTCATAACCGTCGATCCAATAGGCGCAGAGCGTTTTCATGAAATCGAGATTGGCGCCATAGGCCCAGCTGCCCTCGAGGCCGTCGCCACGCGGCATTTCATGCCACTCATAGGCACGAACTTTCGCGCGGATGGCGTCAAGTGTCGTCTGCGGTACGTTGATCTTGAACGGTGTCATCGCGTCGCTTTCCGGTCTCGCCTGTCATTGGCGCATGTTGACCCGGTAGCTGCGGAACCAAAAGCGCCGCCGACTCCCGGTTCATCAAACCTAAGGGTTCAGATTCCAGACATAGACAGGCCGTCCGTCGGAATGAAACGTCGTGAACTCCGCCGGTTCGCCTTCCGGGCAGGTGGTGTCGTTCGAGCCCGTCATGAAATCGTAAGGACCGGGATATTCGATACATTGCTTGATGTCGGTACCCCAGAACTCGTCGGAGTGGCCTTGAACTTCGGCACGGGCATAGAATGTTCGATTGGTGGTCGTGAAGATATCGCGGCACGCGCCTGCGTTGACCTTGGTCCATCCTTTGTTGCGCCATTCCTTGCCGCCGATCGGTATGAAGCTCGATCCGATCAGCGTCGGGTTGCTGGTGTGGTTGCAGACCCGAAGCGTGATGACGTTGTTGGCGGCGAGCTGGACCTCAGCAGGCGCAGCTCCAGACCCTGAAATCGCCGCGGCTACTAGGGTTGCGGCGAGAATGCCAGTTGCCATGTCCTCCCCCTGAATTGGTGGCGAACGCAAAACACACGTGGCGGACGCCACGCGCGACTATCGCATTATTTGGCTGCAAAATCACGGCAACTTTGCGACACGCCGTTCAGACGAGCGCGCCGTGACAGTGCTTGAACTTGCGTCCGGACCCGCAAGGGCAGGGCGCGTTGCGCTGCACCTTTCCCCAAGTCTGCGGATTGTTCGGATCGACTTGCGCGTCTCTTGGCCGCTGCACCAGCCGCGGTCCGCCCGCTGGCGGGGCGTCGGCAATCTCCTCCTCGCCGGTGAGTGGATCGATATGCGAAGCGCGCATCTGCTGCGGCGAAGGATCGACGAGCGGAGGGGCTTCCTCGGCAACCTGGATGTGCATGAGCTGGCGGATGACGTCGCTGCGCATCCTGCCGAGCAGGCCTTCGAACAGGGAAAACGCCTCGCTCTTGTATTCGTTCAATGGATCACGCTGGCCATAGCCACGGAGCCCGACATATTGGCGCAGGTGATCGAGCTGCACGATGTGCTCGCGCCAGTCATGATCGAGCGTCTGAAGCAGGATCGTCTTTTCGGCATAGCGCATGATCTCGGGGCCGAAATTCGCCGCGCGCTCTGCCGCCCGCTTCTCGACGGCATTTTGGATGCGCTCGCGCACCTCTTCGTCCGCGATGCCTTCTTCCTTGGTCCAATCGACCACAGGCAGTTCGAGGCCGAAGATGCGGCTGATCTCGCCCTGCAGCCCGATTGCGTCCCACTGCTCAGCATAGGCCTTTTCGGGGATGTGGCCGCTGACCAGGTCTTGCACGACTTCGATGCGAAATTCGGCAATCTGGTCGCTGACATCGTCGGCCGACATGATCTCGCGACGCTGCTCGAAGATCACCTTGCGCTGGTCGTTGAGCACGTTGTCGTATTTCAGGATGTTCTTGCGCATTTCGAAGTTGCGCGCTTCGACTTTCTGCTGGGCTTTCTCCAGAGCCTTGTTGACCCAGGGGTGCGCAATCGCTTCGCCTTTCTCGAGACCGAGGCGCGCCAGGACCGAATCCATACGCTCCGTCCCGAAGATGCGCATCAGATCGTCCTGCAGGCTCAGGAAGAACTTCGAGGCGCCCGGATCGCCTTGTCGGCCGGCGCGGCCGCGCAGCTGGTTGTCGATGCGCCGGCTCTCGTGCCGTTCGGTGCCCACGATGTAGAGACCGCCTGCGGCTATCACTTTTTCCTTGTCGACGCGGATCTCCGAACGAATTTCATCGGCGCGCCGGGCCAGTTCGGCCTCGTCGACAATTCCGCCAAGCTCGACTTTGATGCGCATATCGGCGTTGCCGCCGAGCTGGATATCGGTTCCGCGGCCGGCCATGTTGGTTGCGATGGTGACGGTGCCCGGCGCTCCGGCCTGCGCCACGATCTGGGCTTCCTGTTCGTGATAGCGCGCGTTCAGCACATTGTGCTGGATCTTGCGCTTCTTCAGCAGATCGGAGAGGTGTTCCGACTTCTCGATCGACGTCGTGCCGACAAGAACTGGCTGGCCCTTCTTGCGGCATGACTCGACAAGCTTGATGATCGCTTCGTTCTTCTCGTCGGCGGTGCGGTAGACTTCGTCGTCGGCGTCGAGGCGGCAGACCGGGAGGTTGGTCGGCACCTCCATGACATCGAGCTTGTAGATGTCCATGAACTCGGCCGCTTCGGTCATCGCCGTGCCGGTCATGCCGGCAAGCTTGTCGTAGAGACGGAAATAATTCTGGAAGGTGATCGAAGCGAGCGTGACATTCTCCGGTTGGACTTCGACTTTTTCCTTCGCTTCGAGCGCCTGGTGCAGGCCCTCGGAATAGCGCCGCCCTTCCATCATGCGGCCCGTAAACTCGTCGATGATGATGACCTTGTCGCCCTTGACGATGTAGTCGCGATCCTTCTGGAAGACCTTGTGCGCCTTCAACGCCTGATTGACATGGTGGACGATCGAGATGTTCTCGATGTCGTAGAGGTCTCCCGTCTCCAGCAGGCCCGCATTGCGCAGCAACTGCACCATGTGCTCGTTGCCGGCCTCGGTCAGCGTCACGTTGCGCGTCTTCTCGTCGACTTCGTAGTCGCCCTTGTCCTGGACGACTTCGTCGACGACCCGTCCGTCTCTCTCCTTGGTCTTCTTTCCCGTCTTGATCTTTTGCGGCGCGATGAGCTCGGGAATCATGGCGTCGACAGAGACATACATTGCGGTGAGATCGTCGGTCGGTCCGGAAATGATCAGCGGCGTGCGCGCTTCATCCACCAGGATGGAGTCCACTTCGTCGACGATCGCATAGGAATGGCCGCGCTGGCTCATCGTCGCGATCGAGTACTTCATATTGTCGCGCAGATAGTCGAAGCCGAACTCGTTGTTGGTGCCGTAGGTCACGTCGGCAGCGTAGGCGGTCTTGCGCTCGTCGTCGGTCAGACCGTGCACGATGCAGCCGACGCTGAGCCCGAGAAAGCGATAGATCTGGCCCATCCATTCGGCGTCGCGCTTGGCAAGATAGTCGTTCACGGTGACGACATGAACGCCTTCGCCGGCCAGCGCGTTGAGATAGACCGGAAGCGTGGCGACTAGCGTCTTGCCTTCGCCGGTCTTCATTTCGGCGATGTTACCGTAGTGGAGCACCATGCCGCCGATCAGCTGGACGTCGAAGTGACGCTGGCCGAGTGTGCGCTTGGCCGCTTCGCGGACGACGGCAAAGGCTTCGGGCAGAATGTCTTCGAGGGTTTCGCCCTTGGCGAGGCGTTCCTTGAAGGCCGGCGTCATGTCGCGCAGTTGCGCATCGCTCAGCGCGGCGAATTTCGGTTCCAGCGCGTTGATTTCCGGCACCCTGGCGGCGAAAGGCCGGAGCTTCCGTTCGTTGGCGGAACCGAAAAAGCGTTGCGCTATGCCGCTGAAACCCAGCATGAAATCCTCGTTGATCGGCCTTATTGTGCGGGCCGTGGGTGTTCGTCCGGCATGGCAGCCGCGGCGGAGAGATAAGAACGCCTCACCCCCTTGTCAAATCAGGCGATTCCAGTCACATGCCCGCCCGATTATCGGGGGGAAGGGCGCGTCGATGCAAAAGGGCAGACCAGCCGCGATCAAGGCGACGGCCGCCCGCGCCGCAGTCTCGCCATTGGCACCCAAGACGCTCCAGAAACTGCCGCCGCTGGCCGGCGTTCGCCTGAGTACGGGCGCGGCCGGTGTCCGTTACAAGGAACGCACGGACGTGCTGCTGGCCGTCCTTTCGCCGGGCACGCAAGTCGCCGGCGTCTTTACGAAGTCAAAGACCGCGTCGGCACCCGTCGAGTTGTGCAAGGCCAGTGTGCGGGGCGGAAGCGCCCGCGGCCTCGTCGTCAACAGCGGCAACGCCAATGCCTTTACGGGCAGAGCCGGGTTCGAAGGCGCGCAGCAGATCGCCCAGTCCGCCGCGGCGATCATCGGCTGCCGGGCGGCCGAAATCTTCATGGCATCGACCGGCGTCATCGGCGAACCGCTCCCTGCAGGGCGGATCGCGCGGATTTTGGCAACGCTGGCAGACGAAGGCGCTGCCGACGGTTGGCGCGCTGCCGCGGAAGCGATCATGACGACCGACACCTACCCGAAGCTTGCGACTGCATCGGCGATGATCGATGGCAAGCACGTGACGATCAATGGCATCGCCAAGGGTTCGGGAATGATCGCGCCCGACATGGCAACGATGCTGTCGTTCGTGTTCACCGATGCAAGTCTGCCAGGTCCCGTCCTGCAGGATTTGCTGTCCGTGGCGGTCGAGACATCCTTCAACGCCATTACGGTCGACAGCGATACATCGACGAGCGATACACTGCTTCTGTTCGCCACCGGCAAGGGTGCGCATCACGCGACCATCTCGAAAGCCAGCGACAAGCGGCTGAACGAGTTTCGCCACAAGCTCGATGCCGTGCTCCTTGATCTTGCACTTCAGGTCGTGCGTGATGGCGAGGGCGCCCAGAAATTGATCCGTATCGACGTGACCGGCGCCGAGAGCGACGAGGCGGCCAAACGTGTCGCGCTCTCCGTCGCCAATTCGCCGTTGGTGAAAACAGCAATCGCCGGTGACGATGCCAACTGGGGCCGCATCGTCATGGCAGTGGGCAAAGCGGGCGAGGCGGCCGATCGCGACAAGCTCAGAATCGCGTTCGGAAATCATGTCGTCGCGGAGAAAGGCGAACGCGCCGCCAAGTATGACGAAGCCGCGGCGACGAAAGCCGTAAAGGGCCGCGAGGTCGAAATCGCCATCGATCTCGGTTTGGGCAAAGGCAAGGCGCGTGTCTGGACTTGCGACCTCACGCACGGCTACATCGACATCAATGGCAGTTATCGCAGCTGAAACGATCACGCTCGTCCCGGCGCTCGACGCCCATTTCGCGTGGATGCTTGGAGAGACAACGACGCCGATTTCCGGGTTGCGGCTTCCACCCGGCGGTGTCGACTCGCCAGAAGTGCTCATGATCCTGCGCGCGATGAGCGAAAAGCTGAGGACGGCGGGCTGCGAGGGAAGCTGGCTCATCGTTGCGGGCGACGAAGTGGTAGGGCTTTGCGGTTACAAGCTGCCGCCTTTGGCGGATGGGAAAGTCGAGATCGGGTATGGAGTCGCAAGAGGTCGGCGCGGCTTCGGTTACGCCTCCCGCGCCGTCGGCGCCATGGTCGAACACGCGCGCCGCGATGGCTTGGTTTCTGCTCTGACCGCGGCAACCGCGACTGCCAACACCGTCTCGCAGCATGTCCTGGAACGAAACGGCTTTGTGCGCACGGGGACGACCTATGATCCCGACGACGGCGAGCTCATCTGGTGGCGGCGCGATTTGTCCCAATTTTATCGATTCGCTTAAATCGGCCTTAAAGGAGGCACCGTCATCGTGACACCGTCTGGGCGAAGGCTTGTCTTGGTTGCGGCCTGCGCCTTGATTGATCCGGACGGCCGAGTGCTCGTCGCACAACGCCCGCCGGGCAAGCGTATGGCGGGCCTATGGGAATTTCCTGGCGGCAAAGTCGAACCGGGCGAGCGTCCGGAGGAAACCGTGATCCGAGAATTCCGCGAGGAATTGGGGATCACGATCTCGGAGCCGTGCCTGGCGCCGTTTACGTTCGCGTCGCACACCTACCCGGACTTTCAACTCCTGATGCCTCTCTTTGTGTGTCGGCGCTGGGACGGCATAGTCACGGCGCGCGAGCACACCGCGCTCAAGTGGTTGAAGCCGCGCGAACTCACGACACTGGCGATGCCGCCGGCCGATCAGCCGCTCGTCGCCATGCTGCGCGATCTGCTTTAGCGTCGCTTTTGCGCGACGTAAGTGGCGCGACGGCCATCGAGTATGCGTTGATCGCCAGCCTGATCTCCATTCTGATCATCGCGGGCATCACGCAAATCGGAACGGCGCTCCTCGTCTTCTATACGCTTGCCTCCAACCTTTAGCGTTTAGGCACTGCTTCGCCAGCGCTCTGCTCCGACGTGTTCAGCGCGTCCGCCAATCGCGCCATCGCCGAGCCCGGCTTCAGCGGTTGTTGCTGGCTTTCGTGCGGTGCCCACGCGGTCAGATACGCGATTTCGAAGGTGGCGCGCAGCCGTCCATCGGGATCTGCGTGATGGCTCGCGTAATGGGAGAGCGCGGCCGCGAGCGTCCTACGGCGCAACGGCTTTCGGCTTCTTTCGTGCAGCGCATTTGTCTCGCCCATCATGCGCAGATCGGAGACGAGCGTTTCGAATTGGCGATAACGCACCACCGTCCGCTCGATATCCGCCACGGGCAGCGCGAATCCGGCACGTTGCAGCAGTCCGCCCAAGGCGCGAACATCGGCAAAGGGCGCCACACGCGGGCTGATCCCGCCCAGGGTTTCCAATTCGCCGGCTGCCAACGACTCTCTCAACTCGCGCAATGTCTCGCCCGAGAACAAGGCGGCGACGAACAGTCCGTCGGGCTTGAGAATGCGCCGTATCTGAAAGAGAACGCCCGGCAGATCGTTTACAGCATGTAGCGACAAGAGACTGACGACCAGGTCGAATTGTTGCGGTTCGCCGCGCAGGGATTCGTCGTCCGATAGCGTTTGGCGTGTCCAGTGTTTGGCGTGCGGACCGAGAAGACCTGCGGTCGCTTCGCTGGCATTCAATTCCAACGCTTCGGAAAATGTACGTCGTACTGCGTCGAGCCGCAGCGCCAGCCCTTCGCCGGCCTGGCGAACCAGAAACCTCTCGCCTGCAATCTTGCGCGCGCGTGCGCGATGCAGTGTGACGGCGTCGGAATCGAAAATGCGCGGCGGTCCATCGGCCATCGCGCTAGGATAGGGCATATGCCGGGCGTACTGGAGCAGATGTTTGGCTCTGATCGATCTTCTTTTTCCGCCGCTTTGCATGGCGTGCCGCGTGCCGGTGACGGATCACGGAGCCTTTTGCGCAAAATGCTGGCAGGAGATCCAGTTTCTCGATGGGCCGATGTGCGACTGTTGCGGTCTTCCCTTCGAACTGGATCCCGGCAGCGGTTCCCGGTGCGCAGCGTGTCTGGCAAACCCTCCGGCCTTCGACAAGGCGCGCGCCATCATGCGCTACGACGAGAAGAGCAGGCGTCCCATCCTGGCTTTGAAACATGCCGACAGGCCCGATCTTGCGCCCACCTTTGCGCGCTGGCTTGATCGCAGCGGGCACAGTCTGCTTGCCGAGAGTGATCTTATTCTGCCGGTGCCGCTGCATCCGCTGCGCTTGTGGTTTCGTCGCTACAACCAGTCAGCCGAAGTGGCCAGGGCTCTCGGCAAACTGACTGGCAAGCCGATCCATGTGAGCGCTCTTGCGCGCAGCCGGCACACGCCGAGCCAGGGCGCGATGCCTTCGGCGAAGGCGCGCCGGCGTAATATGCAGGGCGCGTTCCGCGTCTCTGCTCGCCACAAATCCGCCATTGCGGGGCGTAATGCTTTGCTCGTCGACGATGTGTTAACCACCGGAGCAACCGTGAACGCATGCGCGAGGGCGCTAAAGCGCGCAGGTGCGGCAAAAGTGTTCGTGCTGGTGATCGCGCGCGTTGTTCGTCCGTTAGCAGAAAGTATTATATGACTGCCACGAAAAGGTGCCGCTGAGTCGCTCGTCATGCCGAGGATCAAGATTTACACCACGCCGATCTGCCCTTATTGCGTGCGGGCGAAAGCGCTCCTGAAGAAGAAGGGCGCGCCGTTCGACGAAGTCGACGTTTTCATGGACGCCGACGCGAGGCAGGAAATGGAAGACGCAACCAACGGCGCGCGCACCGTGCCGCAAATCTTCATCGGCGAGCAGCATGTCGGCGGATGCGACGAACTCTACGCACTCGAGAGCCGGGGTCAGCTCGATCCTTTGCTGAAAAGCTGATGGCTGCGTTTCGCGCTGCCTGCGTTCAACTTCGCTCAACGGACGATGTCGCGGAGAATATCCGCGCGACCAGCGACTTGATCCGCGAGGCCAAGGCCAAGGGCGCACAATTCATCGCAACGCCCGAAAACACGACCCTCATGGCGCCCGATGGCGGCGCGAAGCTGGAGCGCAGTTTCGACGAGGCGCATGACCCCGCGCTTCCGGCCTTTACAGCGCTGGCCGAGGAACTCGGCGTCTGGCTGCTTATCGGCTCTTTGGCAATCAAGGTCAGCGACACAAAGACCGCCAACCGGTCCTTCCTGATCGATCCCAAAGGACGCATCGCGGCGCGCTACAGCAAGATCCATCTCTTCGATGTCGATCTGCCGTCGGGCGAGAAGTATCGCGAGTCGAACACAGTCGCCGGCGGCGACGCTGCAACACTGGTCGAGACGCCTTTCGGCAAGATCGGGATGACGATCTGCTACGATCTGCGCTTCCCGCAGCTCTATCGCGCGCTGGCCCAGAAAGGCGCTTTCCTGCTCACGGTGCCGTCGGCCTTCACCGAAACCACCGGCAAGGCGCACTGGCACGTGTTGCTTCGCGCGCGGGCGATCGAGAATGGCGCCTTCGTGCTCGCGCCGGCGCAAGGCGGAACCCACGCCAACGGCCGCAAGACCTACGGACATTCGCTCATCATTGCGCCCTGGGGCGAAATCCTGGCGGAAGGCGGCACGGAGCCTGGCGTCATCGTGGCGGACATCGACCCGGCTGCTGTCACGGATGCGCGTTCGCGTGTGCCAAGCTTGCAGCATGACAGGCCGTACAAGACTCCCTGATCGCGCGACTCTGGGTGTGCGCTCACACTCGGGATGGGCGGCATATGTCGTGCTCGCAGGCAACGCGAAAGAGCCGCGGTTCGTGACACGCGATCGGATGCAGCTTTGCGATCCGACCATCAAGGGCTCCAAGCAGCCGTTCCACGAAGCCGAGCCCATGCCGTTCAATAGAGCCGAGGCGTTTATCGAAACCTGTACTGCGGCAACCGCGAAACTTGCGCGCCGCGCGCTCACGCAAATCCATCGTCAAACACCGCTTCGCGCCTGTTGCGTTTTGACGGCTTCCGGAAAGCCGCTGCCGGAGCTGCGCGCGATTCTGGCGTCGCATGCGCTCATTCACACGGCAGAGGGGGAGTTCTATCGCGATGCCGTCGCCGCGGCCTGCGAGACCTGCGAGATCTCAGTGCGTCGCGTGCGCGAACGCGATATGGAGAATGAACTTCAAAAGCTCCCGGTAACTGCCGTGGCTGCGAAGGAACGCATCGCCGCGTTTGGCAAGCAGGCAGGACCGCCTTGGACGCAGGACGAAAAACTAGCCGCGCTCGGCGCCTGGTTAATGTTGGCGGTGTTGCCTTCGCGCCACTAGCCGTCGTATTGGCATTCGAAAGGTAGTTCCGGACTTCCCATTTGGGATATAATTCCCCCGATGGGTCCGCCTGAGGCAATTGCGTGATCGTCTATAACCTCCGTTGTCACAACCGCCACGAGTTCGAAGGCTGGTTCAAGGATTCGGCTGCCTTCGACAGCCAGTCGAAGTCGGGCAGGGTCGTTTGCCCCATCTGCGAGTCGAAGAAGGTGGAAAAGGCGATCATGGCTCCGGCGGTCTCCGGCGCCAAAAAGCTCACGACGAACTCCGAAGAACGCAAGAAAGTGCGCCAGTTCATGACGGGCTTGCGCAAATACGTTCAGGAAAACGCCGACTATGTCGGCCCGAAATTCGCCGAAGAAGCGCGGAACATTCACTATGGCAAGTCGGAGGAGCGGCACATCTACGGCGAAGCCACCCTCAAGGAAGCGAAGGATCTCCTCGACGAGGGTGTGGATGTCGCGCCGCTTCCACCCGACGTCGACGGCGCGAACTAGCGGCTCGCGACCACCATATAGTTCACGTCAACATCGGACGAGAGCCGCCACTCCCAGGCGAAGGGATTGAATTCGACGCCTTGCACTTTCAAAGGGTTGAGGCCTGACTCTTCGAGCATTCTGCGAAGTTCGGCCGGCGTGACGAAGCGATTCCAGTCGTGGGTGCCAGGCGGAAGCCAACGCAGAACATATTCCGCTCCGATCTTGGCCAGGGCGAGCGCCTTCAGCGTCCGGTTGAGCGTCGCGACCACCATCAGCCCGCCGGGATTAACCAGCCTGGCGCAGGCCCGAAGATACGCCCTGAGGTCGGCGACGTGTTCGACGACTTCCATGTTGAGGACGACGTCGAACGTGGCGCCTTCTGCCGCGAGCACCTCTGGCGTCGATTCGCGATAGTCGATGGCAAGGTCGGACGTCGCGGCATGCGCCTTTGCGGTGCCGATGTTCTTGGCCGAAGGATCGACGCCGGTGACGGCAAAGCCCAGACGCGCCATCGGCTCACTCAGCAGTCCACCGCCGCAGCCGATGTCCAGGAGCGCCAATCCGCCGAACGGTTTCAGACTCTTGGGATCGCGCCCGAAATGAGCCGCCACAGTGTCGCGGATGAACGTCAGCCGCACAGGATTGAACTTGTGCAGCGGCGCGAATTTGCCGGTTGGATCCCACCATTCCTCGGCCAGCGCCGAGAACTTGGCGACTTCGGCTTCGTCAACGGTTGAGTCACTCATTTCAGAATTCGCGTTGAGCGTGGATCGGCTGGCGTCTATGTATGCCGTGAGCATGCGGGCCGCAAACGGGACGGGTGGATGGCGAAGATTGCGATGAAATTCGGCGGCACGTCCGTGGCCGATCTGGACCGCATTCGCCATGTCGCTACGCTGGTGAAGAGCGAGCGCGATCGTGGCAACGAGGTCGCGGTCGTGGTTTCGGCCATGGCCGGCGAAACCAACAAGCTGATCGGCTGGACCAACGAAGCCGCCAAGGGGCCCGGCGCGAACGCGATCCAAATTCCCGATGCGCGTGAGCTCGACGTCGTCATGGCTGCCGGCGAGCAGATCACGGCCGGCCTGCTGGCCGTCGCGCTCGGCGCTCTCGGCGTGCCGGCGCGCTCCTGGCTCGGCTGGCAAATTCCGATCCGCACATCGAGTGTTCACGGCCACGCCCGCATCGAAGGCGTCGATCCCGAATTGATGAACGAGAGTTTGTCGCGCGGCGAAGTCGCGGTGGTGGCGGGCTATCAGGGAGTCGCGGCACACGATCGGATTTCGACGTTGGGCCGCGGCGGCTCCGACACCTCGGCGGTCGCGGTCGCCGCCGGACTTCGGGCGGATCGCTGCGACATCTACACCGACGTCGACGGCGTCTATACGACCGACCCGCGCATCGTGCCCAAGGCCAGGCGGCTGGAAAAAGTTGCCTATGAAGAAATGCTCGAAATGGCGTCTTTGGGCGCCAAGGTCCTGCAGACGCGCTCCGTCGAAATTGCCATGCTGCATCGCGTGCCCACCCGCGTGCTTTCGACCTTCGCTCCCGACGCGGGCGGCACGCTACTGTGCGACGAGGAAGACATCGTGGAAAAGAAACCCGTAACCGGCATCGCCTATTCGCGCGACGAGGCGAAGATCACGCTGCACAAGATTCCGGATCGTCCCGGCATTGCCGCGGCGATCTTCGGACCGCTCGCCGATTCCGGCGTCAATGTCGATATGATCGTGCAGAACGTCTCGGAAGACGGCAAGAAGACCGATCTCACCTTCACCGTTTCGCGCAGCGAGCTCGCCCGCGCGCTCGCGTCGATCGAGAAGGCCGCGCCCCAGATCGGCTATCGCGAGATCACGCACGATGCGAACGTCGCGAAAGTCTCGATCATCGGCATCGGCATGCGCGCCCATCCCGGCGTGGCGCAGACGATGTTCCGCACGCTCTCCGAGAAGGGCATCAACATCCAGGTGATCTCGACCTCCGAGATCAAGGTCTCGGTCCTGATTTCCGAGGAATATGTAGAGCTCGCCGTCCGCGCTTTGCACTCGGCCTACGAGCTGGACGTGGCCTGATGGCGGTCGCGGCGGGCGGTCCACGTCTGCTTCTGCGGCGCCTCAGAGAGATCATGGCGGAGCAGTCGAGCGCGCAGACGCGCCTCGACAAGCTCGTGACCGTGATCGCCACCAACATGGTGGCCGAAGTCTGCTCGATCTATTTGCGCCGCGCCGGCAAGGCGCTTGAACTCTTTGCCACCGAGGGCCTCAACCGTTCCGCCGTCCACAACACGCGACTGAAGGAAGGTGAGGGGCTGGTCGGCCTCGTCGCGGAGACCGCCGAACCCGTCAATCTGAGTGATGCGCCATCCGATCCGCATTTCTCCTATCGGCCGGAAACGGGAGAAGACCCGTACAAGTCGTTCCTCGGCGTGCCCATCGTGCGCGGCGGCCAGGTGTTCGGCGTGCTCACGGTGCAGAACCGCGCCGCCGTGCTCTACGCGGAAGAAGAAGTCGAGGCACTGCAGACCGTGTCCATGGTGCTGGCGGAAGTCGTCGCCCAAGGCGGCCTTTTCAACATCGCGGAGCTCGACGAGCCGGAACTGCGCGTCGACCGCCCGCGCGTCTTCCATGGCGAAGGGCTGTCCGAAGGCGTCGCGGTCGGACGCGTCGTGCTGCATGAACCGCGCGTTCTGGTCGAGCGGATGATCGCGGACAATCCCGCCGAAGAATTGACGCGCCTCGAGGACGCCATCGGGTCCTTGCGCGACTCCGTCGACGAGATGCTCGACTCCCGCGAGCTCGACCTGACCGGCGAGGGCAGGGAGGTGATCGAGGCGTACCGGCTCTTCGCGCACGACCAAGGCTGGCGCCAGCGCATGCGCGATGCCATTCGCACGGGTCTCACCGCCGAAGCCGCGGTCGAGCGCGTGCAGGACGAGATGCGCGTGCGCGTCCATCGCCTGGACGATCCGGCGCTGCGCGAGCGGTTGCACGATCTGGACGATCTGGCCCGCCGGCTGTTGCATCATCTGACCGGCTCGTCGGCGGTGCAGGAGCTGCCGCTCAACGCCGTTGTCGTCGCACGCGCCATGGGCCCTGCAGAGTTGCTGGATTATGGCCGCGAACGGCTGGTCGGCCTGGTGCTCGAGGATGCGGCGAGCATGTCCCATGTTGCCATCGTGGCGCGTTCGATGGGCTTGCCGCTGATTGGATCGGCGGAAGGCATCACCGACTCCGCACGCGTCGGCGACACGATTGTGGTCGACGGCGAATCCGGCGAAGCGCATCTGCGGCCGCAGACCGAGATCGTCGCCGCCTTCGAAGCCAAGCGCACCTTGCGCGAGCATGCCCAGGCACGCTTTGCGGCGCTGCGCGACTTGCCCGCGGTCACGAAAGACGGCGTGCAGATCAAGCTGATGATGAATGCGGGCCTGCTTCTGGACATGCCGCATCTGGCGGAGTCGGGCGCCGACGGTATCGGACTCTTCCGCACCGAATTGCAGTTCATGATCGGCGAGACCATGCCGCGCCTGGCGGACCAGGCCGCCTTCTATCGCAACATCATCGAAGCGGCAGGCGACAAGCCCGTAGTGTTCCGCACGCTCGATCTCGGCGGCGACAAGGTTCTGCCGTATGCGCGCTGGGAGCGCGAGGGCAATCCCGCGCTCGGCTGGCGCGCGATCCGCATCGCGCTCGATCGGCCCGCGCTGCTGCGTTACCAGGTGCGTGCGCTTCTGATGGCCGCGGCAGGTCGCACGTTGCGCATCCTTTTGCCGATGGTCTCGAACGTCGATGAGTTCAACCGGGCCCGTTCCATGGTCGACCGCGAGATCGAGCGCGCGCGGCTGGTCAGCATGGAGCGACCACGTCAAGTGCTCGTCGGTGCCATGCTGGAAGTCCCGTCGCTTGCCTTCATGTTGCCGCAGCTCATGCGCAACGCCGATTTCGTCTCGATCGGATCGAACGATCTCTTGTCGTTCGCGTTCGCGGTCGATCGGACGAATCCGCGCGTGGCGCGCCGCTACGACAATCTGAACCCGGCTGCGCTCACCCTCATCCGCCTCATCGTCAACAGTTCGGCCGAGGCGCATGGCGAACTGTCTTTGTGCGGCGAGATGGCCGGCAAGCCGCTCGATGCGATGGCGCTGTTGGGTCTTGGGCTTCGCACGCTTTCGATGTCGCCGGCGAATATCGGGCCGATCAAAATGATGATCCGCAGCATGGCGCTGGCCGAGGTGGCGCCCTTCGTCGACAAATTGTGCGGCCGCACGGATCACAGCCTGCGCACGAGGCTCACAGCCTTCGCGGCCGAACGCGGAATCGTTTTAAAATAGACGCCGCTGGTACCGGCCGCTGGCGCGTGGTTTCATCGCCAACATGCGCTGATTTGTCCCCCGCCAACCCCTGGAAAGGGTTGAATTCCGCGCGGTTTTCAAAGAATTGGCTGGCTGGCGCGTTACACTGTGTATATTTGTTGCCAATGACCAAAGTGACCCGTCTGACGCTCGATGACAGCGGCAATGTGAAGAGCCGCCGCATCCACCTGCGCGAGATTTCCGGCGACAGTGACGCGCCACTGGAAACCGTGGGACAGGATCTGCGAGCCGCCCGGCTCCGTCGCGGCGACGACCTGGCGACGGCTTCGAAGGTGCTCAAGATCCGCAAGGACCATCTCGAAGCCCTCGAGGAGGACCGGCTCGAGGCGCTGCCCGGCCGGACGTATGCCGTCGGCTTCGTGCGCTCCTATGCGGACTATCTGGGGCTCGATACGGCGCAATGCGTCGAGCGGTTCAAGGCGGAAATTGCCGGACGTTCGGATGCGGACCACATGCCGCAAGTCAACGTCATCGACGAGGATGAGCATCGCCGTCTGCCGCAAGGCTGGAAAATCGTGGCCGCCGTCGTCGCTCTTTTGATGCTGTATGGCGCCTATTATCTGATTTCGTCGGCGAGTTCGATCGTCTCGCAGCCTTCGACGCCTCCGGCTCCGACACAGGCGGCCGTCAAGCCGGCCGCGGCGCACAAGGCGCCGAGCGCCGTCGCCGCTGCGCCACCCGCCGCGATAGACGCGCAGCAGCCGGCTTCTTCGCCAACGCCCGCTCCCACTGAAACGCCGTTGCCCGCCGGGACCGCTTATGGTCAGCAGAACGCGAACGCCCGCGTCGTCCTTCGCGCGCATCAAACAACACGCATTCTGGTCCAGGGCGAAGGCGGCATCGTCTATATCAATCGCGCCCTCAATCCCGGCGACACGTTCCGCGTGCCGAACAGAACAGGCGTCACGCTGACGACGACAAATGCGGGCGCAGTGGAAGTGGAACTCGATGGTCAGTCCATGGGTTATGCTGGCAAGGGGGCTCAGCTTGCGGAGGCGCTGTCGCTGGATCCGCAATCCATCGTCGACCGCTCGAACAAGGGAGCTTCGGCACAATGAGCGTGCGCGCATACCGCGATATCCATAGACGCAAGTCACGCCAGATCCGCGTCGGCAAGGTGCTCATCGGCGGCGATGCGCCGATTTCCGTGCAGACGATGACCAACACGGTGACCGGCGATGCGCGCGCGACGATCGATCAGATCCGCGCCATCGAGGAAGCCGGCGCCGACATCGTGCGCGTGTCGTGCCCGGATGAGGACGCGACCAAGGCGATGCGCGCCATCACACGGGCCTCGAACATCCCGGTCGTGGCCGACATCCATTTCCACTACAAGCGCGCCATCGAGGCGGCGGTGGCCGGTGCTGCGTGCCTGCGCATCAATCCGGGCAATATCGGCTCGGAACAGCGCGTCAAGGAAGTTGTGCAGGCGGCCAAGGATCACGGTTGTTCGATGCGCATCGGCGTCAACGCCGGCAGCCTCGAAAAGGATCTGCTCGAGAAGTACGGCGAGCCGTGCCCCGAGGCGATGGTCGAGAGCGCGCTCAACCACGCCAAGATTCTCGATGACCTCGATTTCCGCGAATACAAGATCTCGGTGAAGGCGTCCGACGCCTTTCTCGCGGTTGCGGCCTATCAGCAGCTAGCCGATGCGGTCGATTGTCCGATCCATCTCGGCATCACCGAAGCGGGCGGCATGATTTCCGGCACGGTCAAATCCTCGATCGGCATGGGAATGCTGTTGTGGAGCGGCATCGGCGACACGATCCGAGTCTCGCTGTCGGCTGATCCGGTCGAAGAGGTGCGCGTTGGCTTCGACATCCTGAAGTCGCTCAACCTGCGCCACCGCGGCGTGAACATCGTCTCGTGTCCGAGTTGCGCGCGCCAGGGCTTCAACGTGATCGAGACGGTCCGTCTGCTCGAAGACCGGCTGAAGCACATTGCGACTCCCATGTCGCTCTCGATCATTGGCTGTGTCGTCAACGGTCCGGGCGAGGCACGTGAGACCGATCTCGCCTTTACCGGCGGCGGTGCGGGCAAAGGTCACGGCATGATCTATCTCAACGGCAAGCCGGCGTATCGCCTGGACAACGAAAAGCTCCTCGATCACGTCGTCGAGCTTTGCGAGAAGAAGGCCGCCGAGATCGAAGCCGCGCGCGGCAACGCGGAAAGCGCGCTCGAACCTGTTTCTTAGCGTATACCGTCAGGGCGCTTCGGCTCTGGCGAACGAACGATGATCCCAACTGCGAAACTCGAACGTCTGCTGGATCGCTTTCATGCGATCGAGGCGGAGCTTGCGTCCGGTGCGGGCGGCGCCGGTTACGTGAAGCTCTCGAAGGAACATGCCGAGCTCGCGCCGGTGGTAGAGGTCGTGCGCGAGTACCGTTCGGTCCAGGACCAGCTTGCAGGCGCTGAAGCGCTGGCATCGGACCCCGCCACCGATCCCGAATTGCGGGCACTGGCGGAAGAGGAGCGTGCCGAACTGAAAAAGCGCTTTGCCGACCTCGAGCATGCGTTGCGTATTCAGCTTCTGCCCAAGGACGCCGCCGATGATTCGTCGGCGATCATCGAGATCCGCGCCGGGACGGGCGGCGACGAAGCGGCGCTCTTCGCCCACGACCTCCTGCAGATGTACACGCGCTTTTGCGCGCTCCAGGGCTGGAAGACGGACCTGATGGCGCTCACCGAGAGCGATCTCGGCGGCATCAAGGATGCGGTGCTCGAAGTCAACGGTCACGGTGCCTATGCCAAATTGAAGTTCGAGAGCGGCGTGCACCGCGTGCAGCGGGTGCCGGTGACGGAGGCCAGCGGACGCATCCACACCTCGGCCGCCACCGTCGCGGTTCTGCCGGAAGCCGAGGACGTCGACATCCAGATCGACGAAAAGGACCTGCGCATCGACGTCTACCGTGCCCAGGGCGCCGGCGGGCAGCACGTCAACAAGACGGAGAGTGCGGTGCGCATCACCCATCTTCCGACCGGCATCGCCATCGCCCAGCAGACCGAGAAATCGCAACACAAGAACAAGGCGCAGGCGATGAAGCTGTTGAAGGCCAAGCTGTACGAGATCGAGCGCGAACGGCTCGACAGCGCACGGGCCAGCGAACGCAAGTCGCTGGTCGGAAGCGGCGACCGCTCCGAACGCATCCGTACATACAATTTTCCGCAAGGCCGGGTGACCGACCATCGCATCAACCTGACGCTCTACAAGCTCGACAAGATCATTTCGGGCGACGAGCTGGGCGATATCGTCGATGCCCTCGTGGCGCAGGATCAGGCCGATCGCCTGGCCGCTTTGGAATCGGAAAATTGAGTCAGGATCCCGTTGCCGACGCCGCCCGCCGTCTCGCCGAAGCCGGCAGCGAGAGTGCGCGCCTCGACGCGCGCCTGCTGTGGCAGTTCGCGCACGAGGTCGAGGCGGCCGCGCTTGTCTCCAAGGGCCGCGCAATTGCGCTGTTTGAGTCGTTCCTGGCGCGACGGCTGGCGCACGAACCGCTCGCCTACATCCTCGGCCGCAAGGAATTCTGGAGCCTCGACTTCGCGGTGGGTCCCGGTGTCCTGATCCCGCGCCCGGACAGCGAGACCTTGATCGAAGCCCTGAGCAAAACCTTTTCGGACGAGACCGCGCCGCTGTCGATCCTCGATCTCGGGACCGGGTCCGGCTGTCTCCTCGTTGCGGCGCTGAGCGAATACCGGAACGCCCGTGGCGTTGGTGTCGAGTCCTCGCCCGCAGCGCTCGACTGGGCACGGCGCAACGTCAGGGCGCACAAGCTCGATGCGCGAGCGGCGTTGGACGAAGGGGATTGGCTCGGTGCGGACCATCCCGGCTTCGACGTCATCCTCTGCAATCCGCCCTACATCGCCACCGCGGAAATCGAAAGGCTGGCGCCCGACGTGAGACTGTTCGAGCCGCGCTTGGCCCTCGACGGCGGCCCTGACGGACTGGACGCTTATCGGGCGCTGGCGCCGCGAATCGGGAAATGGCTCGCCCCGCGAGGTTGCGCCTTCCTCGAGATCGGCCGTGGCGGAGAAGCAGCGGTTCGCCGCATTCTCGAAGCCGCCGGCCTGACGGTTCTGTCTGTTTCGCCTGATTTGGCGGGCATCCCGCGCTGTGTAACTGTTGCCAACATGTCAGGAGACCGAAGCGCGCCGCGCCAGAAAACAGTTGGAAAAAGCGCGGTAAACCGCTAGGTTCCTATTCCGTGGGGACATAGGACCCTGCCGGCATCGGTCTATTAGGACTGGGGGGCGCCGGAGCGGCTAGGCCGCGGGTCCAGTGCCAAGCGAAAGACGAGCCCTGCAGGGAATGGCGTTAACCCGGTCGCGTCCGTAACGGCGCCGGTCGCCACATCTGGCAGATGGTGATCTCGTTCTAGAATAGGGGAATAGGTGAAGCGTTCTCGCAGAGGCGGCCGCAGGCCGCAACACGCAGGCGGCGGCCACAACAACAATGGTGGCGGTGGCGGACACAATCCGAATCGCACCTTCGATTCGTCGGGCCCGGAGGTCAAAATCCGCGGCTCGGCCGCGAATGTGTATGAGAAATATCTCCAGCTCGCGCGCGACGCCAATTCATCGGGTGACCGCGTGATGGCGGAAAATTATCTCCAGCACGCCGAACACTATTACCGGATCATGGCCGCGCAGGCTCAGGCCCAGCAGCAATACCAGCAGCAGGCCCAGCAGCAACAGCTGAACCAGGGCCAGAATCGCGGTCCGGGCGGACAGGGCGGCGAGCAGCCATACCAGCAACAGCAACAGCAGCAGCAGAGCCAAAGCGCTCCGTCATTCTCCCTCACCGAAAACGGCGGCGAGGAAGAAGATGAGAGCGAAGAGGCGGATGCCGCAGGATAGGCAGCACCTCATGAAGGTCCTCGCTACCGCCTGATCCTTCCCGTCTTTCGACGGCAAAGGAGCGAACGCCCGCGCGATCGCGGGCGCTGTTGACTCATTCCTGCATCGAACTGGAACGACAACATTTTCATCATGGCCGAGTTGACCCGGCCATGACGGACTTGACGTGAGGGGGATTACCTGTGGCGATCATCTCCGGTGTGCTGTGGCGGCATTCGGACTTCATGCGGCTCTGGGCCGCGCAGACGGTTTCATCCATCGGGGCGCGCATTGCGCGCGAGGGCCTGGCGCTGGCATCGGTCCTGACGATCGACGCCAAGCCGTTTCAGCTCGGCATCCTTGCCGCGCTCATCATGGGACCAAGCGTCGTCGTCGGCTTCTTCGCCGGCGGCTTCGTCGACCGTTCGCGAAAGCGCGCGATCATGGTCGGCACCGATGTGATCAGAGCCCTGGTCTTGTTGTCGGTGCCTGTCGCCGCCTGGTTTCATATCCTGCGCATGGAGCAGCTCTACGTTGTCGGAGCACTCATCGGCGGCGCCAACATCCTCTTCGACATTTCCGATCATGCGTACCTGCCGCATCTGATCGGGCGTGACGCGTTGATGGAGGGCAACACCAAGCTTTCGACGACGGAATCGCTGGCCGAGGTCGGCGGCCCGGCCCTTGCAGGCATTCTGGTCCAGGCTTTGACCGCGCCCTTCGCCATCGCCGTCAACGCGGCGACGTATGTCGTCTCGGCTCTGTTCCTGGGAGCGATCGCGACGAAGGAGCCGGTTCCGGAGAACGCGAAAATTCGCCCCACGCTTTTGAGCGACCTTGCGCAAGGATATTCGGCGATGGCAGCGACGCCGGTTCTGCGGCCGTTGCTCTTCATGAGCATCGTCTCGCCGCTCTTTGGCGGCGTGTTTTCCGCTCTCTATGTGATCTTCGCGATCAAGACGCTCGGACTGTCGCCTGCCTTGATGGGACTCACGGTCGCGGTCGGCGGCATCGGATCGCTTGCCGGGACGGCGATCTCGCGGCGCTTTGCGGCCTGGCTCGGGATCGGCCGAGCGATCGTGCTCGGGTTTGTTGTCTCTGCCGTGTCTGCGATCTTCGTGCCTCTCGCCAGCGGACCGCTCGTGCTCAAACTCGCATCGCTGATGGTCGCGCAATTCGTCGGCGACTCCATGGCGGTCGCGGCGATGATCCCGGCCGCGAGCCTTCGCCAAAGCCTCATCCCGCGCGACAGGCTCGGACGTGCGGCCGCATTCCTGTCGGTTGGTGCCGGCGCGAGCGCCGTGGTCGGCGCGCTCACGGGCGGTGCGCTGGGAAGCGCCTTCGGGCCCCGCGTGGCGCTTTTTGTGTCCGTCGCCGGTCTGGTCGTCATGCCCGTCTGGGCCAGCACGACGCCCCTGTGGCGGCTCGCCGAAATCCCGGCTGCAGCGCCGAAAACACCGCTGCCCGCCTCTTGAATCCAAAGGACTTCAAACCCAGATAACGTGATGGAAAGGCGCCCATCAGGGGCCTTATTCTGAAATTCATGGGACTTGTCCCGGCGGGCCGCGAGGCGACCGTGGCAAGGGCTTGAGAGGTAAAATGGACCCGGAGAAATTCACCGAGCGGTCGCGCGGTTTTATGCAATCCGCGCAAGGTCTCGCGCTCCGTTCGAACCACCAGCAATTCACGCCGGAGCATTTGCTGAAAGTCCTCATCGACGATGAGGAAGGTCTGGCGGCACGTCTGATCGCGGCTGCAGGCGGAAAGCCGGAACAGGTTCGTGACGGCGTCGAGCAGGCACTTGCCAAGCTCCCGCGCGTCGAAGGTTCAGGCTCCGGCCAGGTTTATCTTTCGCCCGAAGCGGCGCGCCTGTTCGACAATGCGGAGCAGATCGCCAAGAAGGCCGGCGACTCCTTCGTCACCGCCGAATATCTCCTTCTCGCGCTCGCGATGGCGTCCGGAACGCAAAGCGCGCGCATCCTGAAAGACGCCGGCGTCACGGCGCAGAACCTGAACAAGGCCATTTCGGATTTGCGCAAGGGACGGACCGCCGACAGCGCGACCGCCGAGAACCAGTATGACGCGCTCAAGAAATATGCCCGCGACCTGACCGAACTGGCGCGCACCGGCAAGCTCGACCCCGTGATCGGCCGCGACGAGGAAATCCGCCGCACGATCCAGGTCCTGGCGCGGCGCACCAAGAACAATCCCGTGCTGATCGGCGAGCCCGGTGTCGGCAAGACGGCTATCGCCGAAGGCCTCGCCTTGCGCATCGTCAATGGCGACGTGCCCGAGTCCTTGCGCAACAAGAAATTGATGGCGCTCGACATGGGTTCGCTCATTGCCGGCGCCAAGTTTCGCGGCGAGTTCGAAGAACGCCTGAAGGCCGTGCTCAATGAAGTGACCGGCGCCGAAGGCAGCATCATCCTCTTCATCGACGAAATGCACACGCTGGTCGGCGCCGGCAAGGCGGATGGCGCGATGGATGCGTCGAACCTGTTGAAGCCGGCGCTCGCGCGCGGCGAACTGCACTGCGTCGGCGCCACCACGCTCGACGAATATCGCAAGCACGTCGAGAAGGATGCCGCGCTGGCGCGCCGCTTCCAGCCTGTCTTCGTCACCGAACCGACGGTGGAAGACACGATCTCGATCCTGCGTGGCCTCAAGGAGAAGTACGAAGTCCATCACGGCGTGCGCATCACCGACTCCGCGCTCGTCGCAGCGGCACAGCTTTCGAACCGCTACATCACCGATCGTTTCCTGCCGGACAAGGCCATCGATCTGATGGACGAGGCGGCGTCGCGCCTGCGCATGCAGGTCGATTCCAAGCCGGAAGAGCTTGACGAACTCGACCGCCGCATCATCCAGCTCAAGATCGAGCAGGCGGCGCTCAAAAAGGAGACCGATAAGGCTTCGAAGGATCGCCTTCACACGCTCGAACATGATCTTGGCGAGCTCGAGGACAAGGCCGGCGTGCTGACCGCAAAATGGCAGGAAGAAAAGAAGTCGGTCCAAGACGTCCAGGGACTGAAGGAAAAACTCGACAAGGCGCGCATGGACGCGGACGTGGCGCAGCGCAAGGGCGACTTCGCACGCGCTGGCGAGCTGACCTATGGCGTGATCCCCGACCTCGAACGCAAGCTGCAGGCGATCGAGGACAAGGAGAAATCCGCGCTCGTTCACGAGTCGGTCACGCCCGAACATATCGCACAGGTCGTGTCGCGTTGGACCGGTATCCCGGTCGACAAGATGCTCGAAGGCGAGCGCGAGAAGCTCCTCAAAATGGAATCCGCATTGGAACAGCGCGTCGTCGGCCAGCACGAAGCCGTTCGTGCCATCGCCAACGCGGTGCGCCGCGCGCGTGCCGGGCTGCAGGATCCGAACCGTCCCATCGGCTCGTTCCTGTTCCTGGGCCCGACCGGCGTCGGCAAGACCGAACTCACCAAGGCGCTTGCGGCGTATCTCTTCGACGACGACAGCGCCATGGTGCGCATCGACATGAGCGAATACATGGAGAAGCACTCTGTCGCGCGCCTGATCGGTGCGCCGCCGGGTTATGTCGGCTACGAGGAGGGCGGCGCGCTCACGGAAGCGGTTCGCCGTCGCCCCTATCAGGTGATCCTGTTTGACGAAGTCGAGAAGGCGCATGGCGACGTTTTCAACGTTCTCCTCCAGGTCCTCGACGATGGTCGGCTGACCGACGGGCAGGGCAGGACCGTGGACTTCAAGAACACGGTCATCATCCTGACCTCGAACCTCGGAACGGAATTGCTCTCAACCGGCAGCGACACGCGCGAGGCACGCGCCGCGGTGATGCAGGCGGTGCGCGCGCATTTCCGCCCGGAATTCCTGAACCGCCTCGACGAGATCATCCTCTTCCATCGCCTGTCGCGCGAGAACATGGACAAGATCGTCGATATCCAGATCGCTCGTCTGGAGAAGCTCGTCGCCGACCGCAAGATCGAGATCGCCCTCGATGCCAAGGCGCGGGCTTGGCTGGCCGATGCCGGCTACGATCCGGTCTATGGTGCGCGGCCTCTAAAGCGCGTCATCCAGCGCCGTCTGCAGGACCCGCTGGCGCAGCTGATGCTGGAAGGAAAGATCCTCGACGGTTCCAAGGTAAAGGTCAGCGTCGGCAAGGGCGGGCTCACCTTGAACGGGATGGAGTTCGCCGCGAGCGACGACGATCTCGAGGCCGAGTCCTCACCGCAGACCAGCCGCGCGGTGCATTAGGTTTCTTCCTGATCGACAGGTTTGGACGGAAACCGGTCTTTGCCCCTTGCGGGCCACCGTCTAATCTTTCTCAAGACAAGGATGGAAGCGATGAGCGATGCGGTCGGTCCTGGCGATCTCGTATTATGCGTCAATGCCGCGCCCAACCATGCCACGGGCAGGCCGGTGCCTCTTCGCGTCGGAGAGACCTACCGTGTTATCGCCGTCATGGAATTTGCCTGTCCGTGTGGGCGTTCCGACGCTCTCCTCGATGTCGGCGTCGATTTCGCGTGGTGTCAGACGCGCTTCCGCCTCCTGCCCAAGCCCAAAGCTGAGAAAAAACCCCGCCGTGTTTCGGTGCCCAAAGAGAAGGAGACGGTAAGATGAATAGCCGCCTCAGGCTTCCACTGTCGAAAGATATCCGCGCCAGACCCACTCCAACGCGCCGGGCAGCGTCTGTTCGGCTACGCGCGGATCGACGTGGCGTGCGCCGAGCGAGAGCGTGAAGCGATAGGCATATCCTTTCACCTTCAGCGCGTTCGCCATGCGCCGGTTGGCGAGCGGCCAATTGTGCCAGGTCTCTTCCGGATCGTCGTGGTGCAAGTCCTTTTCGCCCACCTCAAGCCAGATACGCAGCGGTTTTCGCGCCGCCTCCTGAATGAGGTGCGCGTGATACTCCCATGCGCCGCGCGGCGTCATGGGATCGGGCGGCGACTGCTGATTGACGAAGGTGCCCGAGTAGCAAAGGACGCGGCGATAGCGCTCGGAGTGATACCACGCCAGCGTGAAGGCGCACGCGGCGCCCGAACTTGCACCCATCGTGGCGCGCCCTTCCGGATCGTCGGTGAAGACGATGTCGCATTCCTGTTTGATCCGCGGCAGCACCTCGCTTTCGACGAAGTCGCTGTAGCGTCCCGAGAGCGTGTCGTATTCCAGCCCGCGCTGGCTTCCCTGCGCGTCGCCGCCGCCGGAATCGATCAGGACGGCAACCTGCACGGGGACACGGCCGGCCGCGATGAGATTGTCGAGCACACGCGGCACGAGATTGAGGTAGCCGTGTCCGTCCTGCACCACGAGAAGCGGCGCCGGCGTTCCCTTCACATATTGGGCCGGCACATAGACCCACACGGTGCGCGTGTAGGGCGCGGCGACCGACTGTTCTGACTGCGCCGCCGCGATGCGATTGCCATGGGCATCGCGCCGCCGCGTGATGTCGTTCTCGAGTCTGCGGATGCCGGGATAGATCTTGCTGTCGCGCGATTCCATCGTGAAGGCATGGATCGTTCCACGTGGAATGCCGGGAACGACCGCGCACTCAGGCGCGGGCGAATAATCAGGTCCGATGGTGAAGTCGCCGTCAGGGTCGCGATCGGCGGTCACGCTCAATGGGGATTAGCGCGCCTTGGCCTGGCGCAGATCCGTCGCAGCGTCGGCGACTTTCGTTTCGAGCGGCGTCGAGGCCAGAAGCGCGTCCGTGCGCAAGCGCGAATCGAGGAAGGTGCGCAGTTCGTTGCCGGCGAGCTTTCTGCCTTGCGCAACCTTGACCTTCAGCGGATTGACCTGCTCGCCCTTGACGAGGATTTCGTAGTGCAGATGCGGACCCGTCGACATGCCGGTGTTGCCGCTATAGGCGACGACCTGACCCTGGCGCACGCGGCTTCCCATGTGGATGCCGGGCGCGAAACGCGAGAGGTGGCCGTACGCCGTGCCATAGCCGTTGCCCATGTCGATGCGCAGATAGTTGCCATATCCGCCCATCCGTCCGGCGATCTTTACCGTGCCTGTTCCGGCAGCCATGACGGGCGTTCCGACCGGTACGGCGAAGTCGATGCCCTTGTGCATGCGCGTGTAGCCCAGGACCGGATGGAAACGCATGCCGAAGCCCGATGAGATGCGCGCGCCGTCGACCGGCGTCTTCATCAGCATGCCTTTGACGTTCTCGCCATGGGCATCGAAATAGTCGGCAGGCTGGTTGGGGTCGGGCTGGAAGCGATAGAGCGTGATTTCTTTTCCGCCGGTACGGATCACCGCGTACGCGATGTTGCCTGGCTTCGCGAGCTGTCCTTCGGGCGTGTAGTAGTAGTCGTAATAGACCTCGAAGGTATCCCCCGGCTTCAGGTCGCGCTGGAAGTCGACCTTGTAGGAGAACATGTGAATCATCTCGATGACGACGTCGGTCGGAATTCCGGCCTGAGTCGCTGCGAGATAGAGCGAGGAGTCGATCGTCGCGCCGGCGCGATGATGGTGCTGGACGAGCTGCTTGACGACGTCATTGGCGCTGAAGCTGCCGTCGGCCGCACGCGAAATCGTGATGTTTTGTTCGACGGTCGGCGAAAACGCGATGGACAGGAGTCTCCCGACCGGAGTCGGCGTTGCCGGAGTCACGACGCCGTTGGGATCGGCGTCGTTGGCGTCGTCCTGATTGGGCAGCGGAATATTGATCACGCCGGGCGTTGTGTCGGGCGGCAGCGGCACGGCTTCCGGCGGCAATTGAAAGGTCAGCTGAAAGCTCTGGCCGGCCCGGGTGCTGCGAATGTTGAAGATCTTGGCGAGCGCCGCGACGGCGGCATTGGCGTCGGCGTTTGGCACCCCGGCATCTTCGAGCAATCCGGCAAGCGTCGAACCGGACTCGAGGGTCAGCGTGCGCGTTTCGATGCCGGCCGCCTCGCCGTTGTCCTCCGCATCTTCGGCGGCGAGCGCCGCATCGAGATCGCCCGCCGGCGTGGGCTGTGTGTGCCGGACCGAATAGCCCGAGGCGAGGCGGCTTCCCGCCTGCGCCAGTTCCGAAAACAAGGCGTAGGGCAGATAGGTCGTGTTGGCTTCGTGGGTTCTGGCACCGATCGGCGGCATGGCGCCAATGGCGAGCCAGGCGATCGTCCCGGCCACGAGTGCGGTAATGGAGGTGGAGACGAGCGCCCAGCGGCCGTCCGAGGTCGCCGCCACGATCGCGGAAGCGTCCCATTCCTGGTCACGCGTTGAGTCTTGTGTCGATCCCGTCAGATCGTTCACGTCGGCTCCCGTCTTGCAGTGCTGATGCGCGTGGGCGCTTCAACCCCAGCCCAGTGTTATGCCCCCGGTACGCAGCCGGCGTGCCGGCGCATATAGCCCTATGCTTAATATGGGCGTCAACCCTTAGCGTTCGGTTAAGAAAGTCTTGAGAGAGCTCAACGATTCGCTTCGCCGCACAAATCCAAATCGTCGTGGCCGCGCTCGAGGCAGCCACCAATGAGCGTGCCTCCGCGCGCCGAGAGACGCATCCTTGTTTCAAAACGGAACGTGATGGTTGGGTAAGTCATACCCGGCCATGACGAGAGGTGTTCAAAGCCGAACCAGCAAACCTTCGGCGATCTTGCCGTGCACCCAACCCACGGCGCGCGCGATGTGCAGCACCACGAAGAACATCAGCGTACCGACAACCGCCAGCAAGATGAGACCGGGCGCGGTGTGCAGGAGGTGTTCCAGATAGGGCGCGTCCTGGATCTGGATATGCGACTCGCCGGTCAGGAGACTGAAGATCGCGCCTCCGACCACGCCAAGCGAGACGGCAAGACCGACCACGCCGATGACGAAGTAGCTGATGCCCAAAGGCAGCATCAACAGCATGTAAAACATCGACGACCAGGTTCTGACGTCGGTGAACGCCTCCCTGATCTTCGCGAAGAGTCCGGTGTCGGCGGCAGGTTCGGTCGGCGGGCGGCGCGGCATGCGCACGCCGAGCAGTGCTTCGACGATGCGACCCTCGACGTAACTCAGCACCCGCACCGAGGCGATGAAGAGCAGCGCGAAAGGAATGCCGATGATCAGAATGGCAAAGCCGAGCGTCAGAGAAAGTCCGGTGACCACCCAGGTGAAATAGAAGATGCCGGTCGCGAGCGACAGGAGCATGTAGAGCAGGGCGCCGTAGGTTCTCGGATCGGACACGACGTTGAAGAATCCGAAGCGCCGCTCTTCGGGCAATTCCTGTTTGGGGAACGGCGTTGAAATCGTGGTTTCCATATCGCGGTACTCCTCTGCGATTTCCTCGGGCGTTCCGTAGGTCTCGACGACGGATGCGAGGATCTGCTGTTCGGTCAAATTGGGGTTCTGCGCGATCTCGTTTCTCAAATGGTCTTCGCAATCGGCGAGGGCGTCGCTGATCAAGCCGGCAGGCGCGCCCTTCAGCGCGCGCCGAAGTTCCGCCAAATAAGCGGAGACCGTCTCAGGCGGGTGCGCCGGCATGGCCATCAGGAATTGCTCCAGGCGGAACCGTGCCCGCTTTCAGTGCGTCGTCGACGAATTCACGCATGTCACGCCAGGCGAACTGCCACTCGGAGAGCGCTTTGCGGCCATCGTCGGTGATGTCGTAGTAGCGCCTGGGCGGTCCGAAGGCCGATGCCTCGACCCGGCTTTGCAAAAGGCCCGACGCGTTGAGCGAGCGAAGGACAGGGTAGATCGCACCCTGTTTGAAGATCAGTCCGCCTTCGCCTTCCGCCTTCACGGCCTTGGCAATTTCGTATCCGTACATTTCCCGTCCGGCGCGTGCGAGCACGGCCAGCAGGACGAGCGATGAGAGCCCTGCCATGAGTTCTTTTCGGAATTTGCGCGTGAAAGGGGATTCTTCGGTCACAACGCGCCCTCTTCCGCCTCCTTAGCTATTGCGAACTCATATCTAGCATGGACTTCATACTATGCAAGAGTGAACTGTACTGAGGTTGAAAATATTTCGATTCGCTCACTTTTCCAGCGTATCCGATATGAATCCACTTGACGTCCTTCTTTATATTCCTATATAGGATAATTGTCTGATGGGACCGAGGACCGACAGTGCGCGAACGAAAGCCACGAATAATTCGGGTGAGAGACCCGCTGGTAGTGGCGGCTCAGAACCGATTCGAGGCGCGAAAGCGCGCCGGAGTCGTCACCGACGAGACCTTATCCAGCACAATGATCGATTACATCCAGGCGGTTAGAGGCAAATCCGGCGAATTGAATGTCGAAAAACTGAAAAAATATGGCACGCGGAAACGCGGCGCGCCGATCGGAAATGCGAACCGACTCACACATGGCAAGCGCACCGGCGACCTCAAGCGCCTGCGAGCCGACATCCGCGCATACGTCCAAGGCGGACGCGACATCGTCGAGCAATTCATTTCGCAAGGGGATGGTGGGTCGATGGCAAGTGTTGCGGCACTTCCACGGCACAAGACCAAGGTAAGCCGCCACCGCTTCAAGCTGAAACTGTCGTCCTTCGATCTCCCCTTTACGGGCGAGGAAGAGTGACGGGGCTAACGGTTCGCCAAAATCATGTTGCGCACGATCGGATAGATCTGCAGCTGCCAGCGCGTGCCGGAGAAGACGCCGTAATGGCCGACGCCCGGTTGCACATAGTGCTTCTTGCGATAGGGCTTGATCGACTTGCAGAGATCGTGCGCGGCGAGGGTTTGTCCAACCGCGCAGATGTCGTCGCGTTCGCCTTCGACGGTGAGAAGAGCGGTGTCGCGGATCGCCGCCGGGTCGACGCGCGCGCCGCGATATTCGAGAAGTCCGCGCGGCAGTTCGAATTCCTGAAACACCTTGCGCACGGTCTCGAGATAGAACTCGGCCGGAAGATCGGCGACGGAAAAATACTCGTCGTAGAATTTCCGGTTGGCTTCGGCCTTGTCGTTTTCGCCCTTGCGGATGTGCTCGAAGAGATCGAGATGGGCGCGCACATGGCGCGGCAGGTTCATCGACATGAACGCGGAGAATTGCAGAAAGCCCGGATATACGCGGCGATTGGCGCCGGCATAGCGGCCCGGCACTGCCGTGACCAGCCAGCGCTCGAACCATTCGATCGGATGGCCGGTTGCGAGATCGTTGACCGCCGTAGGATTGATGCGCGTATCGATCGGACCTGCCATCAACGTCATGCTGCGTGGTCGGCAGGGATGACCCGCCTGCGCCATGACGGAGACCGCGGCGAGGAGCGCCGCGCAAGGCTGACACACCGCAACGACATGCGCGCCAGGACCAAGCGTCTCGAAGAAGCGGATGGCATGGTCGATGTATTCGTCGAGACCAAACCTGCCGGCGCTGAGCGGAACGTCGCGCGCGTTCTTCCAATCCGTGATGAAGACGTCATGGTCGGGAAGCATCGTCATGACGGTCTGACGCAGCAACGTCGGGAAGTGTCCCGCCATCGGCGCGACGATCAGGACGCGCGGTTGCTCGCCGAGCGTATCCTTCTTGAAGCGGAGCAGGGTGGCGAAGGGCGTCTCGAGAATCTTCTCTTCGCGAACCGAAACGACGTGGCCGCCCATGTCGATGGAGTCGATTTCGAAACTCGGACGCTCATGCACCAGACGCGCGCGGTTCAGAAGCTCCGCCGCCGCCGCGATGCTTTGAAAGACATAGTTGGCGCGAGGCCCCGCATAGGTGTCGCGGTAGAGAGCGCTGGTCAGCCCGGCCCAGGCGCGCAACGGCGCGAGCAGGTCGAATTGGGCCTGGTAAGCGTCGTACAGCATCAATCCGGCAAGCTGCCCCCGAATGTCCGCGCTCCGGCCCCTTTTGCGGTGCGGCAATCTTTGTGCGATTTCACGCCGAGCATAGGAAAAATACTAGTGCATTTCGTGCTGCAGTGCGAAATAATCGATTTATTCTTAGCGAGAGAATCGACCGTCATGAGCAAAGCACTCCTGACGATTTCGAGCAAAAACTACTCGTCCTGGTCATTGCGGGGCTGGCTTCTCTGCCGCATGGCGGGACTGGATTTCGACGAAAAATTGCTGCCCAACGACGATCCCGGCGCGCGCGCCGAGCTCCTGCTGCTCTCGCCGTCGTTTCTCGTACCGTGTCTCTCGATCGGCGAGATCAGGGTCTGGGACACGCTGGCCATCGCCGAATATCTCAACGAGGCGCACCCCAAGGCCATGCTCCTGCCCAAGGACCTGAAGGCCCGCACCCACTGCCGCGCGGTTTCGGGCGAGATGCATTCGGGATTTGCCAACCTGCGCTCGGCGCTGCCGATGAATCTCAAGGCCGATCATCCCGACTTCAAGGTCTGGGCCGGCGCGCAGCCGGACATCGATCGCGTTGTCGCCATCTGGCGCGACTGCTTGAAGACGTATGACGGTCCCTACCTGTTCGGCGAAAAGCCGACGTTGGCGGACGCGATGTACGCGCCCGTCTGCACGCGCTTTTCGACCTATCACGTCAAGCTTGATCGTCTGTGTACGGATTATTGCGAGACGATCCTCACGCTGCCCGACATGCTCGAATGGATCGAGGCCGCGAAGGCCGAGCCGGACTCGGTGGAAGAACTGGAGGCGGAGTTCTGAGGTTCAGGCCTGTGCCGACGCCACGGCCATTTTCTCGACCTGGACATAGTCGGTCTTACCTGTACCCAGGACGGGTATGTCGTCGACGACGATCATGCGCCTGGGCACCGCGATCTCGGCGACGCCATGATTGTGGGCCCAGCCGACAAGCTCATGACGATTGGCGTCGCGGTTGGTCGTGATGAGCACAATCAGTTCGCCCTTGCGCCCGTCGGGCATCGCGATCGCCGCGTGCGAATGGTCGGGCCACAAGGCCGAGGCGATGCTCTCGACGACGGCGAGCGAAACCGTCTCGCCGCCGATCTTGGCAAAGCGCTTCAGGCGGCCCTTGATCGCGAGAAACCCGTCTTCGTCGATCGAGACGACGTCGCCGGTGTCGTGCCAGCCGCCTTCGAGCGGCTGGATCACGCCGGGCTTCTCCGGCTTGAGATAACCCAGCATCACATTCGGTCCCTTGACGAAGAGGCGTCCCGCGTTGGTGATGCCTTCGACCGGATCAAGCCGCGCCTGCATGTTGCTCATCAGCTTGCCGACCGTGCCGGAACGATTGGCGCCGGGCTGATTGGCGGACACGACCGGAGAGGCTTCGGTCACGCCGTAACCTTCGAGCAACTCGATCGCGTATTTCCGGCGCAGCAGCGCGCGCGTCTCGTCTCTCAAGCGTTCTGCGCCGCAGACCGCAAGCCGCAAGGAGTTCAAGTCGCCTTGCTCGCCGGCCCTCGCATATTGCGAGATGAAGGTGTCGGTGGAGAGCAGGATCGTCGCCTTGCTTTCACGGATGCGCCGGACGATCTCGTGCGGCTGCAAGGGCGTTGGATGACAGACGACCTTGATGCCGAGCAGGAGCGGCATCAGCGCGCCGACCGTCAATCCGAAGCAGTGAAAGGTCGGAAGCGGATTGAACAAGATGTCGGTCTCGAACAATGCCAGATGCGCGCGCACCTGTTCCACATTGGCAAGCAGATTGACGTGGCTGAGCGCAACGCCCTTGGGCTCGCCTTCCGTCCCCGAGGTAAATAGGATCACCGCCGGCTTGAAGTGGATGGCACCGGCCGTGACGAGGCTCGGTACGAAGGTACCGACCGCGGCGAATGCCTTGTCCACGAGCGAGAGATTCTCGCGCACGTCTTCGAGATAGACGAGCTCGTATTCCGTATGGAGCTCCTCGATCAAGCCTTCGAGCTTGGCCAGGTCGATAAAACGATGCGCCGTCACGACGCGCCTGATCTTCGCGGTCTTGATCGCGCTCTTCAGACCTGCGCCGCCGCTTGTGAAGTTCAGCATGGCGGGGATGCGGCCGTACGCCGACACGGCGAAGAACGCGATGATCGAAGCAGCACCCGTCGGCAGCATGATGCCGATCGCTTCGCCGGCCTTCGTGCCGCGTTTGAGCGCGTGACCGAGCGCCAGTGCGGCGCGGATGATCTCGTCATACGTCAGAACGCGCTCGTCGCCATCGACGAGGGCAGGGCGGCTGGCACCGAAGGTCGCGCGCGCTTCGACCAGCGCGCGAAACACCGGCTGATGCGATCTCTCGATGTCAAAGGGAACCGTTTCTTCGCCGGATGCGGCTGCGATACTCGCGACGGTCACGTGTCCACCCATGTTCGCCCGCTGGGACCAGCGGTCACCCCCTGGAATTTTGAGGCCATGCGGCGACGAAGGTCCAGCGCTCTGACTATGTTCCTAAGACGCAATCAGCGGAAGCGTTCGATCCATTGTGCGAGACGCGAGGCGACCATCTCGCGCACCTCCGACGTGTTGATCGAATCGAGGATGCGCCCGACGCGATCGCGCCATGCGCGGGTTTCGGCCCAGGCACGATCGGCCTGTGGCCCGACAGCCGCCGCAACGGGGGCATAGGTGACTTCAGCCATCGGTCTGATGAACTCGTCGCGAATACGGCGCGGGCCAAGAAGCGCTAGACCAAGCGCTGCAAGACCAACGACGCCGACCACGACGAAGGCCGTGCGCAAGGGGAAGGCAGCAAGCGACGAACGCTGTGTCGACTTTGTCTGGCGCGCCGGTGCCCTGGCAGCTGCGCTCCTCACCGTCTTGCGTGTTCTGACCGCAGCCATGAAAATCTCCTGCCTCCCTGTGGCAACGCAGTATGACGCCAATGGTTCATTTTTCCATGATTTCGCAACCTAGAGTGACTATATCAGAGCAGCATGACTGTCGTGATCGATAAGACCGTTTCTGCGCCGCGCCATCCGGAAAAGCTTCATCGTCCGGATAGCGCGATTCTGCGCAAACCCGACTGGATCCGCGTCAGGGCCCCCGGCTCGCGCGAATATCTGGCGACGCGGGAAATTGTCCGCGCGCACAATTTGCACACGGTCTGCGAGGAGGCGGCTTGTCCCAACATCGGTGAGTGTTGGAGTCATCGTCACGCCACGATGATGATCATGGGCGACACGTGTACGCGCGCCTGCGCCTTCTGCAATGTGAAGACCGGACTTCCCGGTTCGCTGGATGTCGATGAGCCTGAAAATGTCGGCCAGGCGGTGGCGAAGCTCGGCCTCGCCCATGTGGTCATTACGTCGGTCGATCGCGACGATCTTCCCGATGGCGGCGCTGAGCATTTCGCGCGCGTCATCCGCGCCATCCGCGCGGCCAGCCCCGCAACCTCCATCGAGGTCCTGACGCCGGACTTCCTGCGCAAGGAGCGCGCCATCGAAGTCGTGATGGACGCAGCACCAGACGTATTCAACCACAATTTGGAAACTGTTCCGCGCCTCTATCTGACCATTCGGCCTGGTGCGCGCTATTTCGCGTCGCTGCGGCTCCTGCAGAGCGCGAAAGAACTTGCGCCGCATGGCTTCACCAAGTCCGGACTGATGGTCGGACTGGGCGAGAGTCGCGAGGAGATCATGCAGGTGATGGATGATCTGCGCGCCGCCGACGTCGATTTCCTTACGATAGGGCAGTATCTCCAGCCGACGCGCAAGCATGCGCCTATTGCGCGCTTCTGGACGCCGGACGAGTTCACGGCTCTTGCGGCGACGGCGCGCGCAAAAGGCTTCCTGATGGTGTCGGCCTCGCCCCTGACGCGCAGCTCCTATCATGCCGATACAGACTTTGCGGCGCTGAAGTCCGCACGGCTCACCGCAAGCCAGTGACGGCGCATAGCGAAACGCGGATTGTCCCTTTCACGGCCGATCTGATGTTCCAGGTCGTTGCCGATGTCGAGCAATATCCGAAATTCCTGCCCTGGTGCGTCGCATTGCGGGTCTTGTCGCGGGAACGCGTCAAAGATCGCGACGTGCTGAGTGCCGAGATGGCGGTGGGCTACGGCGCGCTGCGCGAGAACTATACCAGCCGCGTGATCCTCGATCCTGTTGCGCGCACCATCGACGTTGCGCAAACGTCCGGACCGTTCAAGCAATTGGAGAACCATTGGCGGTTCACGCCACGCGCCGAAGGCTGCCAGATCGACTTCTCTCTGGCTTATGAGTTCCGCAATCGCGTTCTCAATGCAGTCGCCGGCGCCGCGTTCGGCAGGGTTTATGTCAAGATGGCGGATGCGTTCGAGGCGCGGGCGAAGGAGTTGTCGGCGAGCTAGCTCGTCTTTTTCAGATCAGCCGGTGAAGCAACTGTAGCGCCGCTTCGCAAGTCTTGAGGCGCACTTCGGTGCGTCCGATGTCGCCGAAGCGGTGCGCTTCATGCAGGATCGAACGGCCCTCGCGTGCCGCAGCGACATGGACGAGGCCCACCGGCTTCATCGTCGTGCCTCCGCCCGGACCGGCAATGCCGGTGACGGCCACCGCGAGCTGCGCATTCGAGTTCTCGATCGCGCCCTCGGCCATCATGCGGCAGACGGCTTCCGACACTTCTCCCATGTCCGCGACGAGATCGCCAGGCACGCCGAGCAAATCCTGCTTGGAGCGATTGGTATAGACGATGAAGCCGCGGTCGAAGACATCGGATGATCCGGGTATCTCGGTCAGAAGGGCACCGATCATCCCGCCCGTGCAACTCTCCGCCGTCACGATGCGCAACCGCGCGATACGGGCATCGGCAAGGACGACTTCGGCCAGACGGAGCATGGGAGAGGGGAACATGGAAAATCCTGAAGGCCTCTTCGTCAGATTAGGCCCTGCAAGCGCAAGCCCGCAATGATGACGGCCGAAAGCGCCCCGGCAATCATATCGTCGGTCATGATGCCAAGACCCCCGGGCAGTCGTTCGCCGAGAGACACCGGCCACAGCTTCGTAATGTCGAAAAAGCGAAACAGCACGAAGGCGATTGCGAACGCAGGCAGGGACAGCGGCGCCACCGCGCAGGCGAACCATTGGCCGGCGACTTCGTCGATAACGCATTCGGAGGGATCATGGCCTCCGGTCTGGGCCGCATGGACCCCGCACGACCACACGCCGATAGCGTAAAGCGCGAGGCTGGCGATGCAGAGCACGGTGACGCCGAGTTTCCAGGAGATCAGCCAGGCGAAGGGCAGCGCGATCGCGCTCGCGACGGTTCCCGGTGCCAGGCGCACATAGCCGACGCCGAAGAGCGTGGAAATCGTCGTTGCGATCATCGTTTGGCGATCGGAAAGACGTACATGTTCGTCGGCGAATTCTCGAGATGGCCGCCGGCCGACTTGTAAAGGGCGTTGCCGGCCTCATTGTCGAGTTCTGTCAGCACCCACATTTCGCGGTAGCCGCGCTCTGCACTCAGCTTTGACAGGAAGTCGATCATCGCGCGGCCAGCACCCTTGCGCTGGTGCTGTTCGGCAACGTCGACTTCATAGAGCAGGAGATCGGTCGCTTCGAAACGGTACAGCACATTGGCGTAGATGCGCCCCATGACGGCATCGCCATCGCCGAGGGCTACGACCATGACATAGGATGGTTCGCTGAGCAGCATCGCGGCCCGCTCATGCGAGATGGCCTTCGGATTGAAGATGGCTTCCGCGCGACGCAGCAGATCTTCGTCGCCGGGCTTCAGCAGGACGATTTTCACGGCAAACGCACGGTTGCCACCGCTTGCGCTGCGAGGCCTTCCTGCCGGCCGGCGAAGCCAAGCCCTTCCGTCGTCGTCGCCTTGACGCTGACGCGCGCGATATCGAGCGACAGTATGTCGGCGATGCGGGCGCGCATCGCCTCGCGATGGGGGCCAACCTTCGGACGCTCGCAGATGAGCGTGACATCGCAATGAACGATGGCGCCGCCCTTGCGCCGCACCAGGCTCGCTGCATGGTCGAGAAATTTCCACGACGGGGCGCCTCGCCAGCGCTCGTCGCTCGGCGGAAAATGGACGCCGATATCGCCTTCGCCAATGGCGCCCAAAATTGCGTCGGTCAGCGCATGGAGGCCGACATCGGCATCCGAATGACCTTCCAATGCGTGATCATGGGCAACCTTGATGCCGCACAACCAGACGTGATCGCCGGCGACGAATTTGTGGACGTCATAACCCATGCCGGTGCGGCTCTCGCCCAGCTTGGCGCGAAGCTGCGCTTCCGCGCGGGCAAAGTCTTCTGGAGTCGTGATCTTCAGATTCTCCTCTTCGCCGGCGACTTCGCGTATGTGCAGCCCGGCCAGTTCGGCAAGCGCCATATCGTCGGTGACGTTCCGTTGCGCAAAGTGGCGATGCGCCCTCAGGATTTTGGCGAAGCGAAAACCTTGCGGCGTCTGTGCGCGATGCAGACCATCGCGGGACACGGTGTTCCAGGCGCTGCCGTCGTGCTTCTTCAACGTGTCGGCCACTGGGAGCAATGGCACGGCAGCATCCGCTCCGGCTTCCAAAGACGCGATCACTGCTGCGATCAGGCGATCCGAGACGAGCGGGCGTGCCGCGTCGTGGATGAGGACGATGTCGGGCACCGCATCGGCAAGGGCTTCCAAGCCAAGACGCACCGATTCCTGACGGGTCGCGCCACCGACGATCGGCGCGCGCAAGTTGAGGCCCGCGACGGCGTCGGCATAGAGCGCCTCTTGTTCCGGTCCGATCGCTACCTGGATTGCCGTCACATCCGTCTGGCGTGCCAAGGCCTCAAGAGTCCAGCGCAGGACCGGCTTTCCCATTAGGGACGCATACTGTTTCGGAACGATGCCGCCGACGCGTTCGCCCTTCCCAGCAGCTACCACAAGCACGGCGACGCCCGACATCGCATTCCTCCGACACCTCCGACTGGGTAGCACGAAAGGGCCCTCAGGTTTGATCGCGAAATCAGGGTCTTCGCCGCAACGCAACATGAGGGTTGCCTACAATGTGTCCAAGTCCATACAATGCCCAAGTAATAGGCAAGTGATGGGCCATGAGTCAGTCGCCGGCATTGCTGGAAAGCGCTTCGGCCGGCCTCGTTGCCGGCGCGCTTCCCATGCCCTTGTTGGTCGTCGGACAGGGCCAGGAAATCACCTTCGTCAATCCGGCCGCCGAGCAGTTTTTCGATAGCGGAGCAGGGCTCCTGTTGCGCCAAACGCTGGTCGACCTCGTGCCGTTCGGCAGCCCGCTTCTCCAACTCGTCTCCCAGGCGCGCGAACGCAATGCTTCGGTCAGCGAGCGTGATGTCGACCTCTCGACGCCGCGCAATGGTGAGCGCGTGGCCGATGTGATCGCAACGCCCTTGCCGGAACCCGAAGGCGCGATCGTCATCCTGCTTCAGGAGCGCAGTCTCGCCCATCGGATCGATCGCCAGCTGTCGCATCGCGGCGCCGTGCGATCGATGCACGGCATGGCCGCCGTGCTCGCCCATGAGATCAAGAATCCCCTGGCCGGCATTCGCGGCGCTGCGCAACTCATCGAAGAGTCCGGCACGGAGAACGACAAGACCCTCACGCAACTGATCTGCGACGAAGCTGATCGCATCCGTGCCCTGATCGATCGCATGGAATCGTTCGGCGACACGCGCGCCATACCGCGCGCACCGGTCAACATCCATGAAGTGCTCGATCGTGTGTGCAAGGTCGCGCAGTCCAGCTTTGCCAAAGGCGTCACGATCCTCGAAACCTTCGACCCGTCCTTGCCATCCGTGCTCGGCGATCGCGATCAACTCATTCAGGTCTTCATGAATCTGGTCCGCAACGCGGCCGACGCGCTGCCGGCAACCGGCGGAGAGATCACACTGACGACCGGCTATCGCCCGGGTGTGCGCTTCGGCGCTGCCGTTGCAGGAGAACGCTTGAGCCTTCCGCTCGAGGTGACGGTCCGCGACAACGGCTCGGGTGTGCCTGCCGATCTGGTCGCGCACATCTTCGATCCGTTCGTCACGACCAAGCCGCGCGGCGCGGGGCTCGGGCTGGCGCTGGTCGCCAAGATCGTCGGCGATCATGGCGGCGTGATCGAATGCGAGTCCGTACCGCGACGCACGATATTTCGGATCCTGCTGCCGAAGGCAGCCGAATTAGGCGAGGAACGTTGAGATGCCTCAAGGCACCATTCTCATTTGCGACGACGACGCGGCCATCCGAACCGTTCTCAATCAGGCGCTGGGACGGGCAGGGTACGATGTCCGTACAACGGGAACGGCTGCTGGGCTATGGCGTTGGGTCGCTGCCGGCGACGGCAGTCTCGTCATTACGGATGTCGTGCTGCCCGACGAAAGCGGTTTCGACCTCATTCCGCGGATAAAAAAGATCCGGCCCGATTTGCCGATCGTGGTGATGAGCGCGCAGAACACGATTCTCACCGCCATCACGGCGACCGAACGCGGCGCATTCGACTATCTGCCGAAACCTTTCGATCTGAAGGAATTGACGTCGGTGGTTCACCGCGCCCTCGCTCAACCCCAGGTCAAGCGCGAGACCGTGGAAAGCTCCGGCGCGGATGATCGCCTGCCGCTCATCGGTCGCTCGCCCGCGATGCAGGAGATCTATCGCGTCATTGCGCGCCTGACCCAGACCGATCTTACCGTCATGATCATGGGCGAAAGCGGCACGGGCAAGGAACTCGTCGCACGCGCACTGCATGACTATGGCAAGCGCCGCCATGGCGCGTTCGTCGCCGTCAACATGGCAGCGATCCCCAAGGAACTCGTCGAAAGCGAATTGTTCGGCCATGAACGCGGCGCCTTCACCGGCGCCACCAATCGCGGCATCGGCCGCTTCGAGCAAGCCGAGGGCGGCACGTTGTTTCTCGACGAGATCGGCGACATGCCGCTCGAAGCGCAGACCCGCCTGCTGCGCGTGTTGCAACAGGGCGAGTACACGACGGTCGGCGGGCGTGTGCCGATCAAGACGGACGTACGCATCATCGCAGCGACGAATCGCGATTTGCGCCAACTCATCCAGCAGGGCCTGTTTCGCGAGGACCTCTACTATCGCCTCAACGTCGTCCCCATGCGCCTGCCGCCGCTGCGCGAGCGCGCGGAAGATGTGCCCGATCTCGTGCGTCACTTCCTGCGCAAGGCGGAAGAGGAGGGGTTGCCGGCCAAGCATCTCGATCACGAAGCGCTCGATCTGCTCAAGCACCATCGTTGGCCGGGGAATGTTCGCGAACTGGAAAATCTGATCCGCCGGCTCGCCGTGTTGCACGCGGGCGAGACAATCCCGGTAAGCGCCGTTGCGGCCGAACTCACGGAGCCTGTGCGTACACGTGAAAGCGACGGCGAAGAGGAGGCAGCTTCTCTCAGTGCCGCAGTCGAGCGGCACCTCTCGGACTACTTCCTGGCACATGGCGACAAACTTCCGCCGCCCGGCCTCTATGATCGCATCCTGCGCGAAATCGAGCGCCCGCTGCTTTCCATCTGTCTCGCCGCCACGCGTGGCAATCAGATCCGGGCAGCGCACTTGTTGGGCCTGAACCGGAACACATTGCGGAAGAAAATTCGGGATCTGGGGCTCGAAGTCATCAAGGGTCTTCGGGCAGACCAACCCTAGGTTCCCAGCGTTTGGCGAGGACCACCGAAGCTTTCTTGCAACACGCTGTGTCTTGGCTACACTGTGACGGATTGTTGAACCCGGAAAAGAATTTAGCCGGTTCTACCAACGGACATCGATGGCAACGACGAATACGGTTGAAGCGCCGGGCGCCGGCTTGCTGGATTTGCTGCGGGTCATCTCCCGCCCGTCGCTGCTTGCGCTGGGGGTAGGCGTCCTGGCCGTGCTGTCGGCGATGGTGACCTACGGCATGGTCACCGGCCTCATTCCCTACAATCCGACACCGTCAAATCTTGTCACGCTTCTCCTGATCAACCTCGCGTTGGGCGTTTCGCTCGCAGGCTTGATCGCGTGGCGCCTGGTCAGGCTTTGGCGCGCGCGCCGCTCGGGACTTGCCGGCGCCAAGCTGCATGTGCGCCTCGTCGCGATGTTCAGTCTGATCGCCGTGGTCCCCGCGATCCTGGTCGCAATCTTCGCGACAGTGACGCTCAATCTCGGCATCGAGGCGTGGTTCTCCGCGCGGGTTCAGACGGCGCTCGACAACGCGGTCGGCGTGGCGCGCCAGTACATGATCGAGCAGGGGCGTCACATCCTCTACGACGCCGGTGAGATCGAAACGGGCATCGAACACGATCGCGCGCTGTTCGATGAGAACAAGCAAGTGCGGCTATCGATGATGATGGAGAAGATCGCCATCATGACGACAGATCGCGGCCTTGCCGGATCGTTCCTGATCGACTCGCACGGCAGCGAATTGGCGAAGAGCGCCAAGCTCAGTTATTCGACCGCGCTGAAGCCGAGCGCGTCCGATATCGCCGACGCGCGGGCAGGGCGCATCGTCGTCGATGGCGATCCCGAGACCGGCTACATCCATGCGTTGATCTATCTGCCGTTCCTCAAGGACGCCTATTTGCTCGTCGTGCGTCACGTCGATCCCAAGGTGTTCGGCTACTATCACCGCACGAAGGCAGCGGTGAGCGAATATGACCGACTCAACCAGAGCCGCTCCCAGGTGCAGTTGATCTTCGCCGCGCTCTACATCGTCGTCTCGCTCGTCATTCTGCTCTCCGCGATCTGGCTCGGCCTTTGGGCTGCCAATCGTCTCGTACGCCCGATCTCCAGCCTGATCGGAGCGGCGGAGCGGGTTTCGGAAGGTGATCTCAAGGCCCAGGTCGAGGTCGAGCGCGATGACGACGAGGTCGGATTGCTCGGCCGTGCTTTCAACCGCATGACGGGCCAGCTCGATGCCCAGCGTAGCGCGCTGATTTCCGCCAACCGGCAAAACGACGAGCGGCGGCGCTTCACCGAAGCCGTTCTCGCCGGGGTAAGCGCGGGCGTCATCGGTATCGACAGCAACGGAGCCATCACCATCGTCAATCGTGCCGCCGCCCGGTTGCTCAACGTCGTTCCGGAAGAGATCGAAGGCCGCGATTACGCCGAAGCCGTGCCCGAGCTCGCAGCGCTCATTCGTCGCGCCATCACCGAGCCCGTGGGCCGGTCGAGCGGCGAGGTGACCGTCAAGCGCGGAATGACGTCGCGTTCGTTGAGCGTCCAGGTGTCGAGCGAGCGTGGCGCGGACGGCAGCGGTTTCGTCGCCACGTTCGACGACATCACCGATCTGGTTTCGGCGCAGAGAACGGCCGCCTGGGGCGACATTGCCCGGCGCATTGCGCACGAAATCAAGAATCCTCTGACCCCCATTCAATTGTCGGCCGAACGGCTGAGGCGGAAATATTCCGGCGAGATCACGACCGATCCCGATGTGTTCAACCAATGCACCGAAACGATCATCCGCCAGGTCGGCGACATCGGTCGCATGGTCGATGAGTTCTCCTCCTTTGCACGCATGCCGGCACCCGTCATGCGGCGCGAGAACGCACAGGAGCTCATTCAGCAGGCGGTGTTCCTGCAGCGCGTGGCCCATGCGCAGATCGCGTTCGAGATTCGTGCTCCCAAGGATCCGGTCTTTCTGGAATGCGATGGTCGCTTGGTTGCGCAAGCCCTGACGAATGTGCTGAAAAATGCCGGCGAAGCGATCGGCGCGCGCATAGCAAAGGGCAACACCGCGCCGGGACGCATCGTCGTCGCGCTTGCGTGTGACGAAGGCGTGGTGAGTTTCAGAATCGCCGACAACGGGGTTGGCCTGCCGCACGAACATCGCGACCGGCTGACCGAACCGTATGTGACGACGCGTGCCAAGGGCACGGGTCTGGGCCTGGCGATCGTTCGCAAGGTCATGGAAGACCATGGCGGAGACATCACGCTGCAGGACGCCGACAAAGACCTGCAGGGCGCGGAAATCGTTCTGCGCTTCCCGTTGCGACAGAAAAAAGTGAAGGAAAAAGGGCCTGGGGATGAGCAAGCACGGATTGCAGATCGCGTCTGAGATCCTGATCGTCGATGACGAGGAGGATATTCGCGACCTGATCGCCGGCATCCTGCGCGACGAGGGTTACGAAACGCGCGTCGCCGGTGACAGCGATGCGGCGCTTGCCGCCGTGCGCCAGCGCCGGCCGCAGCTGATCGTGCTCGATATCTGGCTTCAGGGCAGCAAGCTCGACGGTATCCAGGTGCTCGATTGTCTGAAGCGCGAACAGCCGGACCTGCCGGTGGTGATGATTTCCGGCCACGGCACGATCGAAACCGCCGTCGCGTCGATCAAGAAGGGTGCCTACGACTTCATCGAGAAACCGTTCAAGGCGGACCGACTGATCCATGTCGTGGGCCGAGCGCTCGAAGCGGCGCGCCTTCGCCGTGAAGTTCAGGAGCTCAAACTCAAGACCGGCGACGATTCCGAGATGGTGGGCACGTCGTCGGCGATTTCACAGTTGCGCCAGGCCGTCGAGAAGATCGCACCGACCAACAGCCGCGTTTTTGTCACCGGACCTGCAGGCTCCGGCAAGGAAGTCGCTGCGCGTCTCATCCATGCGCACTCGCGGCGCTCGGCCAACGCTTTTGTTGCCATCAACTGCGCCACCATGGAACCCTCGCGGATCGAGAGCGAGCTTTTCGGCGTGGAGGACGCCGACGGACCGCGCAAGACCGGTCTCTTCGAACTCGCCCACAACGGCACACTCTATCTCGACGAAGTCGCCGACATGCCGATCGAGACGCAAGGCAAGATCCTGCGTGTCATGGTCGATCAGACCTTCACCCGCATCGGTGGATCGACGCGCGTCCAGGTCGATGCCCGCGTCATCTGTTCGACGACGCGTGATCTCCGGGGCGATATCGCGGCGGGGACGTTCCGGGAAGATCTCTATCATCGCCTCAACGTCGTGCCGGTGCGCGTGCCGTCGCTCGCGGAACGTCGGGACGACATTCCGCTTCTCGTTTCGCACTTCATGGCGCGCCTGTCTGCGACGTCGGGTCTTGCAGTACGTGAGGTCGGCGACGACGCGATGGCGGTGCTGCAGGCGCACAGTTGGCCCGGCAATGTGCGCCAGCTGCGCAACATCGTGGAGCGCCTCCTGATCCTCGCGACCGACGACGCCGAGCAGGCGATCTCCGCCGATCTGTTGCCGCACGATCTGGGCTCGAGCGCGCCTTGGGGTTTGGGGGGCAGGGGCGATCTCGTCATTTCGCTGCCGCTGCGCGAAGCGCGCGAAATCTTCGAACGCGACTATCTCATGGCGCAGATCAACCGCTTCGGCGGCAACATTTCGCGCACTGCGGCCTTCATCGGCATGGAGCGCTCGGCTTTGCACCGCAAGCTCAAGTCGTTGGGAGTGGGTCCGACCGGGCGCGAGCAGGGCTTCAACGCGTGACACGCAAAGGCTGGAACGGCCGCGCGCCGGCCGGCCGCATCGCGTATGTCGATGGCCGCTATCAGCCGCATGGCCGCGCCGGTGTTCATATCGAGGATCGCGGCCTGCAACTCGCCGACGCGATCTACGAGGTCTGCGCGATCTCGGATGGACTTTTGATCGATCTGGAAGAGCATCTCGACCGGCTGGTGCGTTCGCTGGGCGAAATCGGCATGGCGATGCCAATGCCGCGCCATGTGCTTGCGCTTGTCATGCACGAACTCGTCCGGCGCAATCGGGCCCGCACAGGACTCCTGTATCTTCAGGTCACGCGTGGCGCGGCGCGGCGCGATCATCCGATCCCGACGGAAGAAATGCGGCCGACGCTGATCATGACGGTGCGCGAAATAGACGCCGCCGGTCTTGCCCGGCGACAGGAAGACGGAATCACGGTCATCACCCGTGCGGACGAACGCTGGGCCAGGTGCGACATCAAGACGACCCAACTTCTGCCGAACCTGCTCGCCAAGACAGCGGCCCGCAAGGCCGGCGCCTACGAAGTCTGGCTCATCGACGACGACGGTTTCGTCACCGAGGGCAGCTCCACCAACGCCTGGATCGTCGACGCCGAAGGGCGTCTCACCACGCGTCAGCTCAGCCATGACATCCTCCCCGGCGTTACCCGACGCGTCATTCTGGAGGCTGTGGCAGAGGCGCAACTTCGCGTGTTCGAGCGCAAATTCACGCCACAAGAGGCATCAAAGGCGCGCGAGGCTTTCATCTCGTCGGCGACCGGCGTCATCCCGGTCATCGCGCTTGACGGCAAAGCGATCGGCGAGGGCAAGCCGGGGCCCGTGACGAAGCGGGTGCAACAGCTTTATGCACACCGCTCTTCCGCTGCGGCAAAACTGGCGCGCTAAACCCTTTCGCAAATTCAGCCGTGCAGACTATGCTGGCTTTAGTGCTTCGCAGGGGCGCGAGGCACAAGAACGGGACTCCCCGATGAGCGAAAAACAACAAAATCTGCAAGACACGTTTCTCAACGCAGTCCGAAAAAGCAAATCCGCCGTCACGATCTTTCTCGTGAACGGCGTCAAGCTTCAGGGGAACATCACGTGGTTCGACAATTTTTGCGTACTTCTGCGCCGGGACGGGCAGGCACAGCTCGTCTACAAGCACGCGATCTCGACCGTCATGCCGCTGGGACCGATCCAGTTGCAGGACGAAACCCAGGCCGCATCCGAAACCGTCTGAAGGCGGGCGAGCAAAGCGCCAACGATCTGACGAGCACGGCCATCGTCGTGCATGTCGAGCCGAAGGCGCGGGCCCAAGGCGCGCGCGCCGATCGTGATGCCGAGGCGCGGCTGGCCGAGGCCATCGGGCTGACGGCCGCGATCGGGCTTAAGGTCGTCGCGGCGAAGATTGTCCCGCTCGTGCGTCCGACACCCGCCACGCTCATCGGCAGCGGCAAGGTCGAGGAACTCGCCGGCGACGCGCGCGCCTTCGAACCCGAAGTCGTGATCGTCAACGCGCAACTCTCGCCGGTGCAGCAGCGCAATCTGGAAAAGGCGTGGGGCACGAAGGTACTCGACCGCACCGCGTTGATCCTGGAGATTTTCGGCGAACGCGCGCGCACGCGGGAAGGGCGCCTTCAGGTCGAGTTCGCGCATCTGACCTATCAGAGGAGCCGGCTCGTCCGGAGCTGGACGCACCTCGAACGCCAGCGCGGCGGCTTCGGCTTTCTCGGCGGCCCCGGCGAAACCCAGATCGAGACCGACAGGCGTCTCATCACAGACCGCCTCGCCAAGATCCGCCGCGAGCTTGAGGGCGTGAAACGCACGCGCGGGCTGCAGCGCCAGGCGCGCAAGCGCGTGCCTTTCCCCGTAATCGCGCTCGTCGGCTACACCAACGCCGGAAAGTCGACGCTCTTCAACACCCTGACGGCCTCCGACGTCATGGCGAAGGACCTGCTGTTCGCGACGCTCGACCCGACCATGCGCGGGCTGAAACTGCCGAAGGGCACCAAGGCCATCCTGTCCGACACGGTCGGCTTCATTGCCGATTTGCCGCTGGAACTGGTCGCCGCGTTTCGCGCCACGCTGGAAGAGGTGCTCGAGGCCGACATCATCGCGCATGTCCGCGACGTCTCGCATGCCGAGAGCGAGGCGCAGAAGACGGACGTGTTGACGGTGCTTTCCGAACTCGGAATCGATGCCGGCACCGACCGGCCGCTGGTCGAGATTTTGAACAAGGTCGATCTTCTGGGCGCAGATGTGCGTGCCCGTCTTCTAGGCGCCAACGCGAAGGTCGACGGTCCGGTGACGGTTTCGGCCGTCACGGGCGACGGGCTGGATGCACTCCAGGCTCGGTTCGAGCGGGAGCTGACGGGCGCCAACATTCGCTTTCGCCTGGTCTTGCCGCACAGCGACGGCGCCAACGTCGCCTGGGTTTATCGCCACGCGCAGGTCTTGAAGCGCTCCGACACGGCTAAGGGGGTCGAACTAACCCTCGCCATCGATCCACAGGACGTGGGCCGATTCACAGATCGATTCACAGGCAAAGTTCTAACCAAAGCAGCGGGCTAGAGCGGGGAGTTCACACGATCTACCACCATCATGGCCGCCCATTTCCATTTCGTCATGGCCGGGCTTGACCCGGCCGCCTCGAGGGCGGCCATGACAAGTAGGGTTTAGGTCTTCGCCTTTGCATCGACCCACAAGGCTTCCATCTCCTCGAGCGTGGCGTCGGACGGCTTACGGCCCTTGGCGGCGAGCTCCGCCTCGATCCAGGCGAAGCGACGCATGACCTTGGCGTTCGTCGAGCGGAGCGCGGCTTCCGGATCGACCTTCAAGTGGCGCGCCAGATTGGCAATGACAAACAACAGATCGCCGATCTCGTCTTCGAGCTTGGCAGCCGAGGCGCCCTCGGCCCGTGCGGCAACGATCTCGCCAGCCTCCTCGGCGACTTTTTCCAGAACACGTTCGGGTGAATCCCAGTCGAATCCGACGCTTGCAAGCCGCTTCTGAAGTTTTTCCGCACGCAACAATGCGGGCAGGGCGCGCGGCACGTCGTCGAGCAAACCTTGTTTGCCCTGCCGAAGGTCGCGCTCGCGGCGCTTGTGGCTCTCCCAAGCCAGTGTTTGGGCCTCGGCGCCCGCGATGGCCGCGCCATCGCCGAACACGTGCGGATGGCGGGCGATCATCTTGGCCGTGATGGCCTCTACGACGTCGCCAAAGCCGAAGAGGCCGCGCTCCTCGGCGATGCGCGCGTGATAGACGACCTGGAGCAAGAGATCGCCGAGCTCGTCCTTCAGCGCGCTCCAGTCCGCGTCTTCGATCGCGCCGGCAACCTCATAGGCTTCCTCGATCGTGTACGGCGCGATGGTCTGGAACGTCTGTTCCTGATCCCAGGGGCAACCGCCATCCGGATCGCGCAGGCGGCGCATGATCTCGATCAGGACGGCGATTTCGCGTGAGGGCTTGGGCTCGGACATGGCCGCTCACTACACGCCCGGACGAGCAGGTGCCAGCGCCTCCAGCGCCGGCGCCACTGCAGGGCCCGCATTCCCGGGCGCATATCCAATTTTCGTATAAGTAATATTATGGGAAATAAGACGCTAGCCACGGTAAAGCGGATGCTCAAGACGCCTCACAAACACCACGCCAGGAGCAAGGCTAAACCGGGTCGCGTGAAGACGCGCGCGAGGGCCAGAGCGTAACCGTATCGACCAGCAAACCGTCGCTCCAGATCTCCGCCTTCGGCAGAGCGTGCGAAAGCAGAGGCTCGGCTTGCTTCGTGGCTTCGTCCACGCTCCAGCACGGCATGATGAGTTGGGCGGACAACGCGCCATCGTTTCGGAAAATACGAATCTGAAATTCTCTAAAGGCGCGGTCCATCGGCCGCTCCCTCAACCCCAATACCCAGCCACGATTCTTTGTCAATTCCCGGCTAAGTCAACAAAAATCAACGCCCGTACCTACCCAAAGCGGATGGTCAATACGCCCCGCGAGCCTCATGCCAAGAGCACCGCTACCGGCCAGGCTGAAGCGGTGTTAGCGACGCGCCTAATTTCGCCGGCAGTGGCCGAGCGGGCCAAGGTGCCAGCCGATCGGGCAGACTTTGCCTCTCGGTGCAACGACGACGGCGCCGTCGGGCGTCACCACCGCGGCGCCTCCCGGCGCAACGATGGCGGCTCGCGGTGCCACCACCACAGGCGCAGCATTGTCGTGGCAGGCACCGAGCACGCCACGGTGACGGCCGAGGCCGCATCCTCCGCGTGCGTCGGCAGGCGCGAATGTCGAAATGCTCGCAACGGCAACAAGGAATGCGAGCGCCAAATATCTGGTCATGAGCCCCTCCTCGGAATCACTTACGGTGTAATGGAGCGAGCTTGCGCCCATGGCGCCTCCTTTCCATTGCAAATTTATTACGGGGCAGTCATTTGCCATCGTTCAGCGGCGAAGACTTATCCAACACCACCGGCTCCGCTCGCGCGGATTTTTCCAGGCAGCATGCGGGTTCGGTTCGGCGATGCAGCGCTCGGGGCGAGGATAAGTTGGCGAGTGCAAAAACTTTTCAGAACTTTCGTCGTAAGAACCCAGGCCGCTCTTGAACCGTCACGGTCGAACCACCACTTCCGCTATATCCCCGAAACTGCGTCTTCTACAGAGCGACTGAAATGGTCATGCCGTCATAGGCCGGCTCGACTGTGGGCGGCAGTTCGCGGCGCAACGTCTCGTAATCAAGATCGACATGAAGGTTTGTGAGGATGGCGCGCTTGGGCTTGACGCGTTCGATCCACTCCAGCGTGCGCGCGACATGGGCGTGGCTCGGATGCGGCGTGTAGCGTAATGCGTCGACGATCCAGCACTCGACGCCGGTGAGCGCGGTGAAAGCCCTCTCGTCGAGAGCGTCCGCGTCACTGGAATAGGCGATGGGGCCGAAACGATAGCCAAGGGATTCGATTTTCCCATGGCCCATGCGAAAGGCGAGGACGGGAATGGTGCCCCCTGCCCCGCTCAGAACAAACGGCGCGAACGGCTCGGCGATCTGGTGCGCATTCAGAATGGGCGGATAGTCGCTGCCGGTCGGCTGCACGAAGCAGTAGCCGAAGCGCGCCATGATGCCGACGAAGGTTGCGGCGTCGCTGAAAACATCGACGCGGCGGCGCATGTTCATCGCGACCATGCGCAGATCGTCGAGCCCGTGAAGTTGATCGGCATGGTCGTGCGTGATCAGCACCGCATCGAGCTCCGAGACGCGCGCATTGATCAGCTGCTCGCGCATGTCGGGCGAGGTGTCGACGAGAAGCGTGCTGGTGCCGGCAGGCGCCTGGCGCTGAACGAGGATGGAACAACGGCGGCGGCGGTTTTTCGGATTTGCGGGATCGCAGGCGCCCCAATAGCCCTGGCCGCCCGGACCGCCGATGCGCGGCACGCCGCCGGACGAGCCGCAACCAAGGATCGTGACGTCCAGCCGATCCGTCACTGAGGAGGAACCACTTTTGTGAACAGGCGGAGGAAATTCTCCGTCGTTGCGTCTTCGAGTTCGGGCTGGCTGATGCCCCTGAGCGCTGCGAGTGCGGCAGCCGTGTGACGGACGAAGGCGGGCTCATTGCGCTTGCCGCGCAGCGGCATCGGCGCGAGGTAGGGCGAGTCGGTTTCGACCAGGAGACGCGCCAGCGGTACGTCTTTCAAAACCGCACGCAGGTCATCGGATTTCTTGAACGTGGCGATGCCGGACGCCGAAATGTAGAGGCCGAGCTCGAGGGCCGCGTCCGCCAGACGGCGCGTGCCGGTGAAGCAGTGGATGAGGCCGGTGAACGGGCCTGTCGTCATCTCCTCGCGGAGAATGGCAATGGTCTCGTCTTCGGCGTCGCGGGTGTGCACGATCAGCGGCAGGCCGGTCTGCCGCGCGGCTGCGATGTGCATGCGGAAATTGGCAACCTGCTGCACGCGCGGACTGTGCTCGTAGTAATAGTCGAGCCCGGTTTCGCCAATGCCGACGACCTTGGGATGTTCTGCTGCCGCGAGTAGTGCGTCCGGCGTGGCGAGCAACTGCTTTTCCGCCTCGTGCGGATGGATGCCGACCGAGCACCACACGTCGGGAAAGCGCTCGGCAATTTCGCGCACACGCGCAAAACCGTCCATGCGCGTGCCGATACTGACGCAGAGTCCGACATTTGCCTCGCGCGCGCGGGCCATCACGGCGTCGAGTTCGGAGGCAAAATCGGGAAAGTCGAGATGACAATGGGAATCGACGAGCATCACAGCGCTCCGGCACGCCGTGATGTTGCCGCCAGCATGCGCGCTGCGCTCAGCACCGTCTGCCGCGGCTCGAGGTACAAGGTTTGCGAGCGCAGAAAGCTTTCCTCGAGTGCGGCGAGACAATCGACCCAGCGGTCGAGACGGGAATTGTCAGTTAAAGCCCTGGCCCGAATGCGCTCGCCGAGGGCTTGGTTGAGGAACAGGCCAAACGAGTCGAGCCCGTCGGTAACGCGCGCCACCTTGTCTGCCAGAGACAGAAAAGCCGCGACGTCGAGCTTGGCGACCGAGCCGAGCAGCCTGTCCGCTTCGTTCGCAAGCATGACGCCGTCGCCGCCGGAAAGCTGCGCCGCCAAGCCGATGGAGCCGCCGGAGAGCCGCGCCAATGCCGCGCGTTCCTTTGCTGCGGCGTCGGGGAGAAGTCGCGCCAGCTCGGCTTCGACGAGCGCGGTCTCCAGCGGCCGCAGCGCGACCTTCTGGCAGCGCGAGCGGATGGTAGGAAGTAGACGACCGGGCACATTGCTGAGCAGGATCAGCATGGCCTTTGCCGGCGGCTCTTCGAGCATTTTCAAGAGCGCGTTGGCGGCGCTGTCGTTCATGTCGTCGGCGGTATCGACGATCGCCACGCGCCAGCCGCCGGAAACGGACGTCATGCCGAAGAAACCGGCAAGGCTGCGCACGACGGCGACCGAGATCACGTTCATCAGCCTGCCCGTATCGGGATTGAGACCACGCTTCAGGACAAGGAGCCCGGGATGCGAAGCGGCAGCGAGCTGCACGGCCGCAGAGTCACGCTCAGGAACCGAAAGATCCGCGGGGCCTTTCTCGGTCGCCCCGAAGGCAAGAACATAGCGCGCCATGCGATAGGCAAGCGTCGCCTTACCGACACCAGGCGGTCCGCTGATCAGCCAGGCCTGCGGCGGGCGTCCTGTTCGGATAGAGCGCGCGACGCGTGCCAGCGCCCAGTCGTGGCCGACAAGTCGCGTGGTTTCGCGGGGGTGCGCGAAGCCTTCGATGCGATCGGTCTCGGCGATCTCGTCGCTGCGCGTACGCTTGGCCATGTTCAGAGTTTGAACCGTTTGGCGACGACTTTCCATATTGCGGCGGCAACATCGTCGGCGTCCATGTCCGCGTCGACGACGACGCAGCGCTCCTTCTCGCGCCGCGCAATGTCGAGAAACGCGCGGCGCAGCCTTTCATGGAATTGAATGTCGAAACTCTCGAAGCGCGTCGCACCGTGAGCGCGCTTCGAGGTGCGCGCGAGGCCCGCTTTGACGGGAAGATCGAGAATGATTGTGAGATCGGGATGAAGGTCATGCAACACAAGGGCGTCGAGCCTGCGGATGATCTCCCGCGCCAGCCCCCTGCCCGCGCCTTGATAGGCAAAGGTGGAGTCGGTGAAGCGGTCGCAGATCACCCATTTCGTGCGCGCGAGCGCCGGCTTGATGGTGCGCGCGACATGATCGGCGCGCGCCGCAAAGATGAGGAGCGTTTCGGTGAGTGGATCCCAGCGGCCCTTCTCGCCATGAACGATGAGTTCGCGGATTTCCTCGGCGCCCGGCGAACCGCCCGGCTCGCGGGTCGAAACACATGGGATGCCGCGCTTCTTCAGAGCAGCTACCAGTTTTTTCGCCTGCGTGGACTTTCCCGCGCCCTCGCCGCCTTCGAGCGTGATGAAGCGGCCGACCGACGTCACTTATTGCCGCCGAAGAGCGCGCGAATGCCGAGCATCATGCGTCCGAAGATTCCGACTTTGGCAACATCATGGGCGGCGTAGAGCGGAGTCGTCACGCCCGGAAAGTCCGGCGCGGTCACCGACAAGGTGCCGACCTGCTGACCTTGCGCGATCGGTGCAGCGAGCGGGCTGTTGTAGTGCACCGCCACCTTCATGCCTGGTCGCGAGTCCACCTGCAGCGTCACCACCACAGGAGTCTTCACGGTCAACGGCACAGTCTTGTCGCTGCCGCCATAGACATCGGCCTCGGCAATGCTGTCGCCCGGCTTGAAGAGCTGGTAGCGGCGAAACTCGCGGAATCCTGCTTCGATCATACGTGCGCCTTCGTCGGCGCGGTCCTTCTCGGAAGCCAGGCCATTGAGCACGACGATGATTCGCCGCCCATCACGCGCGGCGGAGCCGACAAGACCGTAGCCCGACGCTTCGATGTGGCCGGTCTTCAGTCCGTCGGCGCCGGGCGTGTTGAACAGAAGCGGATTGCGATTGGGTTGGTGGATATTGCTCCACACAAAGTCCTTCTCGCCGAAATAGTGATAGAGATTTGGATAGGCGTAGATGATGTGCCGCGCGAGTTTCGCGAGATCGAGCGCCGACATCATCTGGCCGGGCGGCACGTCGAGTCCGTCGGGGTTGACGAAGTGTGATTGCTTGAGGCCGAGCTCGCGCGCGCGCGCATTCATCATCGTGACGAAGCCTTCGACCGTGCCACCCAGCGCTTCGGCGACGACGATGGTCGAGTCATTGCCCGAGACGATGATGATGCATTGAATGAGGCTCTCGACCGTCATGCGGTCGCCGATATTGACGAAGCATTCCGATCCCGCGCGCTCACGCCAGGCGCGTTCGGAGACGGGAAAAGTGTCCTTGAGCTTGACGCGACCGTCTTTGATCCGCTGGAACAGGAGTTCCAGAGTCATGAGCTTGCTCATCGATGCCGGCGGCATCGGCGTTTCCGCATCCTTTTGCCAGAGGACGTCGCCGGATTGCGCATCCATGAGAAGCGCGTGATTGGCGGTGGTCGTGATGTCGGCATCAGCCGAGGAAAGGGTCAGCCCAAGGCAGATGACGACAGACGCAACGCCAATCAGGCGATGAAACATGAACAAGGCTCCCGTGAAAGGCCGCTTATTGGTCGACCACGATTCTCGCGTCGTTACTACCAAGGCTGCTCAGCCGGGCCAACGCCCTATCGGCCTCGCCCAGTTCGTCAAAGGGACCCAGCCGCAGGCGATAGAGTTTCTGGCCGTTTTGCGTGATCGTGGAGATCTGTATTCCGGACCCCAACCTCGCCTGCAGACGCAAAGCATTGGGATAAGAGCTGAAGGCGCCCGCTTGGACGTAAAGATGCGTTTCGGCCGGCACTGGCACCGTTGTGACGATTCCGGTCGGCTGCGTGGAAACCGCGGTGTCCGCCGTCCTGACCGGAGGCGCCGGCAGTTGCGCGGGTTGCTCTGGCGGCAAGGTGGCAGCACCAGGAATGGGCTCGAGATCGTTAGCCACGATCCGTCCAGTCGGGGCGGCCTGAACCGCAGAGGCGATTTCCGGCGGCGATTCAGAGGAAGGAAAACCACCCTTCAGATCGGCGCGGCCCACAAAGGTCACACGGACTCGTGCCGTGCCTTGCTGCTTGTAGCCGAGAAGAGTCGCAGCGCGCTCCGACAGATCGATGATCCGGCCCTTGGCGAATGGCCCGCGATCGTTGACACGCACGATCAGCGACTTGCCGTTGTCGAGATTGGTCACACGCACATTGACCGGCATGGGCAGCGTGCGGTGCGCCGCGGTCAGTGCATCGGCATCGAAACGTTCGCCGTTGGCGGTGGACCGGCCGTAAAAGGTTGGTCCGTACCACGATGCGATGCCGGTCTCGTCATAGTCGGGTTGTTCGCTCGGATAGTACCAGGTGTCGCCAATCTGGTAGGGCACGCCCACTTTGTAGACGCCCGCATTCGGCGGGACTGTGACACTGTTGTCCTCGGGACCGGTTGCACAGCCGGCTGTCAGCGCAGCAAGGACCGTGACGGCGGCGGTGGTGCGGGCTGTCGCAATCATCCAGTCGAATCAAAGTTTGAGGCGGCACGCAGTTTAGTCGACGCCGCGCGAGGCCACAACGCGGCGGTCTGTTCAGCGTGCGCTAGCCGGGGAAGAGAGCTCCCGCTCAGCGAATGAGACGGCAATGCCCGATGCCGTGTGACGCACGACCACCGCGGTCGTCTTGCCGAACGTGATCGTCTCGCCGACCGCCGGCCTCATGTCGGTACGAAGCGAAGCACCGCTGAGCGCAATGTCGACAATCTCGCAGTCTTGCGATTGTCCCGAGGCAAGGACGAATTGGTGCAAGGCATGACTGCCCGTCAAGCGTGATCGCGCGCGCAAGCTCGTCGCTTTGATGTCGCCGCGTTCGACGAAGTCTGCGATCATTTGGGCAAGCCGGGCCCGCTTCGCTTCGGAGAAGCCGAATTTGACGCCGAGACGAAGACGATCGTGACGCACGATCTTCCCTTCGAAGCGCCCAAGTCCGTCGACGTAGAGAACGGCGAGCGCGCCGATCGCAGCGGAGCAGGAAGATTTGAGCCCCGCGCCATCGGGTGAGAGATCGCTGACGACGCATTCCTCTTCCCATTTGCGTTCGGGAAAAAAGATCTTTCCCTTGACGCCGACGGGTGCGCGTTGCCGCGCGCGGCGTTCGCCACGGGGCAGTCGGAATCCGCTTTGGTTTCGATCTGATAACGCCATGCGAAATGCACAACCCGAATTGCGCGCCACTACACAGCACAACCGTAAAGAACGAGTTATCGCAAAAACTAGCGAATGTTGTGGGCTCGCGGCGGCGGATCACTACGCCTATGGATGGGTCTGGTTTGTCCAACCCACCGATGTCGCAGGCCATTTACGAGACATTAGCTTAATTGCCATAGCGTCGACGGCGCAAAAATTCAGGCTGCGCCGTGAACAACTCGATTAACGCATTGCATGGTGCCGAGGGTGAGCCGATCTGGCTCACCGTTGCACGACTGAGCGCGGGCTTTCATCGCATGGCGCAACTTGGACAGGAGCTGGTCGAGCTCGACGGCGTTCGGCAGGACTATATGCGCACACACGGCGTCATCCGCCGCGATGTCGCGTCGGCCGTCTTGCAGAATGCGATCGCGCTGAAGGAGCTTGAGAAGGCGTCTGACAGTGCCGAGATTGACGTGTCGGACGTGGCGGTGTCCCAGCAGAGCCCCCCACAGACCGACGAATGGGCGGGCCGCCTGGTGCGCTGGGCCGACCAGTTCGGCCGCGATCTCTTCAGGCTGCCCACGCTGTTTCTGCCGAGCAAGAAGCAAGGCGATGACAAGCCCGAATAGACGAAGGTCTTAAGAGCCTCCGCCGCCGAGGCGACAGCAAGAAAAATTTGGCTGACGAGGGAACCAAAACGGCGGAAAATCGTTCCGGGCGAGTTCCCTGTTTACCATGGCGGTCGTGATGCCATGGTAAATCATTGTTAAGCCTACTGAATCGCCCTATTTTTTCTGCATGTAAACCGTTGATCTAAAGGACTTCGGCCATCGCCATCTCCTTGAGATCGCATTCTGGGAGGAATGACGAAATGCGACGCTTATTGATGAAAACCCCGTTGATCGCGTTGTTTGGTGCCGGCCTGTTGCTCAGCGGTTGTGCTACGCGGGAATCTGTCGAGCACGCCCAGGCGACCGCGGATTCTGCCAAGGCAGATGCCGCTTCGGCTATGACCGCGGCACAGAGAGCACAAAGCGCTGCTGACGCGGCTGACGCCGCGGCACGCGCGGCGGCTGCGGCGGCGCAAAACGCCAACGATCGCCTCGACAAGATGCCGCCGCCGGAAGCGCACCATATGATGCGCGGACATCACCGCCACCACCGTCACCATCGCCACCACGCGATGAAGGCGACCACGGGAAAATGAGCTGAGCTAGGACCTCATCTCGAGAATGCAAGCGGCGCCTTCGGGCGCCGTTTGTTTCAGACGAACGCTAATTCCATGGAATGAAGAAGAGGAGACAGAGCGCATAGGTCAACGTGACCCATTTGATGCACTGGCCCAAATGTTTCATTCCCACCGGAGTCAAAGAGTCCTTACCGAGGAACAGCCAGGGGAGCAAAAGAACATACCAAGGCATCGGCTTGGTGAGATTTCGCCTGACGATCACCAAATGGGCGAGTGAAAACGCGAGTGACAACAAAGTGAGGGCCGCGAGTGCCTCGTACCCGACCTCTCCAAGTCGCCTCATCTGTTCGCCCCTAGTTACTCTACGCCCACCAAGCGATGCCTTGGACGATGTTCGTTTTGCGATCTGACCCTACGCCCCTCTGCCTGTGGGCCGATCATGATTCGAAAGTTTCGAGCGGTACTATCCCACAATGCATTCCAAAGTCGAAATTAACGACGGCGTTTTTCGCTTCCATGACCTGGGAAAGACGGAAATTCAGGAGGTGATGCCGGACGGCGAGAGCCTTTTGAACCATTAGGCGTCCGTGGACGTTGTAGGCGACGGCGGTGCCCAATGACCCGACTGTCACTCGCTATTGCCGGTGTTGTTTTTCTTGGCACGACCTTCGGGGCGAATGCCGATGAATCAAAATGGTCTGCGTCCCTCTATGCCGGACCGTCCACGAACTACATTTTTACGGAAGTGGTCGCCGGTCGCTTCCATTGGGCAGATACCATGGTTGGCGTCGCTGTCGATCGCAACCTTGTCTATTTGGGATGGGGCTGGTCGCTGAAAGGAGAGGCTCAAATTACGCAGCATCTCCTCGGTCACACTTACAACACCGCGGCTTTGGGTTTGGGAGTGGAATTTGATCAATTCCCCTGGTCGGAGTCTTTGCCTACATCGTTCGCCCTCTATACTGGTCCCTCCTTCACAACCAACCCGCCGCAGCAATATCCGCGCGCGGAATGGGGAAGCAAGAAGTCCCTGCTGAACTATGTCTCGGCTGAGTTGGCTTTCGCCGTTCCGAACGCGCCCGGTTGGGATTTCGAAGTCCGGACGTTCCACCGCTCCGGTGCCTGGGGGATCTACACCCTGGACCCTGACGAAAGTACAATGATCGGCATCGGAATCCGTCGCCGCTTTTGACGGCTCTCTAGTTTGGCGGATGGGGTGGGATTCGAACCCACGGGACCCTTGCAGGCCCGCCGGTTTTCAAGACCGGTGCTTTCAACCACTCAGCCACCCATCCAAAAGCGAGAACGTGATTCATCGCGCGGATATCTTCGCCTATCACGTTGCAGATTGGGCGGTCCAGTCGCCTTCGCCAAGTGAGCGACGCCTGGGTCAGGCTGCGGCCAAAGGCGGGCCTGTGCTCGCGCTTTTGGGACTTGTACTGACAGCCGGCAAGCGTTTGCATGGTCTAAGCTCACAAGGATGCCTGCCATGATGTCTCGACGATCACTGCTGGCCAGTGGCGCGGCGCTTGCCGCGGCGCCAGCCTTGGGAAGCGTCCACACGACGCGTGTTTCTGACGCGCGTGCACTGCATGAACGTTTGCTCTGCCTCGACACGCACCTGGACACGCCGATGAACTTTGCGCGTCCCGGCTGGGACATGATGAAGCGGCACAGTTATGAAGCCGACTTCTCGCAAGTTGACTATCCCAGAATGATCGAAGGCGGTTTGGACGGCGGCTTTTTCGCGATCTACACGCCGCAGGGTCCGTTGACGCCCGAGGGCATGATGGCGGCACGCGACTATGCGCTCGTCCGCGCAGCGGCGATCCGCGAGATGGTGGCGAAGAATGCGCCGCGTTTCGAACTCGCGTTTATGCCTGGCGACGCAGCGCGCATTGCAGCCAAAAAGAAACGTGTGGTTTTTCAAAGTATCGAAAATTCGTATCCGCTGGCCAATGACGTGACGTTGCTGCGAAGTTTTTATGCCCTTGGTGTGCGGATGGCGGGGCCGGTGCACTTCGCAAACAATCAGCTCGGCGATTCCGCGACAGACCCGAAGGGTAAGACGTGGAACGGCCTGAGTCCGATGGGACATGATTTCGTCGCCCTCGCCAACGAACTTGGCATCATCCTGGATGCATCGCATTCATCCGACGATGTTTTCGACCAGATGGTCGCCCAGTCGAAGGTGCCGATCATTCTGTCCCATTCGGGTTGCCGAGCCGTGCACGACCATCCGCGCAACATCGACGATGAACGAATGAAGAAGCTCGCGGCAACGGGCGGTGTGATTCAAATCAATTCCTACAATTCCTATCTTGTGAGCGTCCCGCCCAATGCGGACCGCGAGAAGGCGCAAAACGAGATCTTCGCGGCGCTGCGAGGGCTCTACTCACTCTCGCCTGTCGATGCCACCAGGGCCATCACGACCGCCGCGGCCCGCATGCGCGCGCTCAATGCCAAATATCCCGTGCCGCGTGCGACGTTCGACGACTATATGGCGCACATGCTGCATGCGTTGAAGCTCGTCGGCCCAGACCATGTCGGCGTGGGCGCGGACTGGGATGGCGGCGGCGGTGTCGTCGGGATGGAAGATTGCGCCAGCAACTGGAAGATCACGGCACGGTTGCTGGAGGCAGGATACAAGGAAGACGATTTGCAGAAGATCTGGAGTGGAAATGCGTTGCGGCTGATGCAGACCGTTCAGGATGCGCGTAAGCCCGTTACGCCCGCGCCGGTGAGCGGCGGAGGCGAGTGAGGATGTCGCGACGTCAGACGCTTAACGCGAGGCCACCGTAAGATTGTGATTTTTGATCGGCAAATCGCGCACGCGAACACCGGTGGCTGCGAAGATTGCGTTGGCAACCGCCGGCGCAGTCGGTGGAACACCAGGCTCCCCTGCTCCGCCGACGGGCGCGTCACTCTCGTGCAGATAAACCTCGATCTGCGGACACGTCGCCAGTCGGATCATTTCATAGTCTGGGAAGTTCGCCTGTGCGACAGCACCCTTCTCGATGGTGATCTCGCCATTCAGGGCGGCGGCGAGACCGTAGATGATCGCACCTTCGATTTGTGCCTTCAGTCCATCGGGATTGACGCTCATGCCGGCATCGACGGCGGATACAATGCGATCGACTTTGAGTGCGCCGTCGGTACCGACGGTAACGTCTGCGACGTGAGCGACCACCGTGCCGAAGCTTTCGAACACGGCAATCCCACGCCCCTTGCCGGTTGGAACAGGTGAGCCCCAGCCGGCCTTCTCCGCCGCGAGATTTAAGGTGGCGAGATGGCGTGGCGAGTTGGCGAGCAAGGCGCGCCGATACGCCAAAGGATCCAGTTTTGCCGCGTGCGCAAGTTCGTCGACAAAGGATTCGACAAAGAATCCATGCCACGAGGCTTCGACGCTGCGCCATGGGCCGACTGGAACGTGCGTCGCCACTTGGGCTATGCGATAACTTTGATTTGCTATGCCGTAGGCGATGTGTGCTTCGCTGTTGGCGCCACTGTCCGTCGTGTAGTCGCTAATCCATACCGCAGGCATGCCCTTGGCATCGAGAGCCGAGCGCATGCGATTCATGACATTCGGGCGATAGTAGTCGTGCTGCATATCCTGTTCGCGCGTGTAGATCAGCTTGACCGGGGTGCCAGGCATCGCCATTGCGGTCCTTACGGCGTGTTCCAGGAAGTTGAAGAAGCCTGGCAGCCGGCGTCCAAAGCCGCCGCCCATGGGAAGGAGATGGAATGTCACGTTCTCAATCGGCAACTTCGCGGTCTTGGCGATGAACGCGCGCGCGCCGAGACCATCTTGCGTGCCGGACCAGACTTCAAGCCTGCCGTCCCTGAACACGGCCGTGGCGTTCATCGGCTCCATCGTCGCGTGAGCAAGATACGGTACGGTGTAGGTCGCTTCGATCACGCGCGCACCAGTGAGCGCATCGGCGCCATTGCCGATCGTCTTGTCTTTCTTGAGGTCTGCGCCGGCGAGCGCCGCCACCCGTCGCGCCTTCAATTGGGAAGAATTGACCGTGCCATCGGCGCCGGCGTGGAACACGGGATTGAGCGCGGCAACGGCATCGCGGGCGCGCCAGAAGCGGTCGGCGACGACAACGACGGCATCGTCCAGTCTCACGACTTTGAGGACGCCGCGGCGGCTGGCGACGGTGCTGCTGTCGACCGATGCGAGTTTGCTCCCGAATACGGGCGCGATGCGGATGGCCGCATAGGCCATGCCCGGGAGTTTGACATCGACTCCGTAGGTTGTCGTTCCGTTGACTTTCTTTGGAATATCGACGCGTGCAATCGATTTGCCGACGAGCGTGTATTGGCTCCTCAGTTTCAGAGTCGGATTCGAAGACGGTGTGTACGACACCGCATCCGCGACCAGCTCACCGTATCCAAGGCTTCTGCCGGATGGCGCATGCAGGACCCGGTTCGACTTTGTCGTGCAGCTCTCGGTATCGACGTGCCAGCGGGCCGCTGCCGCCTTGACGAGCATTTCGCGCGCGGACGCGCCCGCAATGCGCATGCCGAAGATGCCAGTCGCGCGGACGGCAGAGGAGCCGCCGGTAACCTGCAGATTCATGAAACCGGCGACGGTCCGGAAGGAGTTGTCCGCGGTGCCGCGCAGAAATGCAGGCAGGCTGTCGCGCGTCATACCTTGCGACAGCAGGATGAAACCTTCGCCGAGCGGGCCATTCGCGAAGAGCGAATCCGGCGGCGCGGCTTCGACTTTTACCTTCGTCCAATCCGCATCGAGCTCCTCGGCTGCCATTTGTGGCAAGGCGGTATAGATGCCAGTGCCCATGTCGCAGTGTGGGACCACGACCGTGACCGTGTCGTCGGACGCGATCTTGATCCAGTTGTTGATGAACCGCTCTCCGGGCTTGGCTGCGAGCGCATTGGCTCCGTCCAGCCGGTGACTCGGCCAGAGCGCGTAACCAACCACGAGTGCTCCGGCGGTCCCTAGACCGCCCAGGACGACGATTCTGCGTGTCGAGGCCATGGCGTCACACCTTCTCGTTGGCCAGGGCGCGGACCGCGTTTCTGATCCGCGGATAGGTGCCACAGCGGCAGATGTTGGTCACTGCAGCGGCAAGATCGTCTTCGCTCGGATGCGGATTCGTTTTCAGAAGTGCGCTTACGGCCATGATCATACCGGACTGACAGTAGCCACACTGCGGCACCTGGTGATCGATCCAGGCCTGCTGAACCGGCGAGAGGCCATTTTCGCCGATCGCCTCGATCGTTGTGATGTCCGCGCCAACTACGGAGCTGACAGGCGTGGCGCAGCTGCGTTGGGCATTGCCGTTGACGTGAACGGTGCAGGCGCCACACTGGGCTATGCCGCAGCCGAATTTTGTGCCTGTTAGTCCGACCTCGTCGCGGATCACCCATAACAGCGGCGCGTCAGGCTCGACGTCCAGATCGTACATCTTGCCGTTGATCTTCAGTTGAACCGACATCCATGCCTCCCAGCGTTGGGGATTCGCCGCGTCATCAATTTCTATCACAGGTGAGTGCTGCGTCGCGACGGGAGCCCCTCGTAAAACACAACGCACCACTGTCAAACAGGCGCGTATCGCTTTTGCAAGAACGCTGAATTTATGCGTCTCTTGCCACCGGGACGGATGTGCTGGGAGACCTCTGCAGATGATCAAACTGACGTTTTGCCTGCACCGCTTGCCAAATCTTACCCGCGACGAATTTCAGAAATATTGGCATGAGAAGCATGCACCCCTTGTCGCGAAGCATCGCGAAGTCCTTCGCATTCGGCGCTATGTGCAGATGCATTCGCTTTCGCATCCAGCCAATGACGGAATCCGGGCCACGCGCTTGGGACCCGAAATGTACGATGGCGTTGCGGAGCTGTGGTGGGATTCGATCGACGATGTCCTTGGCAGTCCTTCTCCCGAACGTCAGGCGGCGGGGCTTGCGCTTCTTGAGGACGAGCGCAAATTCATCGACCTGTCGCGCTCACCGCTTTGGTTCGGCGAAGAGAAGGTCATTTTCGCCTGATCATTAGATATCCGCGTAGCATCTCACCTCGTCGTTCGCGCCCGGCGTCGTCACTGCGCCCAGGCGAGCCGGTCCGACGTTTTTTGCGAATCGCGCCAGAGCGCCCGTATTGAACGATGGCGCTTTCGCCTTCCACGACTTGCGCCGTTCCGCCAACTCTGAGGCAGCAAGTTCGACGTTCAAGGTGCCTTTGTCGGCATCGACCACGACGATGTCGCCGTCTTTGAGCAGCCCGATGGGACCACCTTCCATCGCTTCGGGACCGACGTGGCCGACGCAAAGGCCACGTGTCGCGCCGGAGAAACGCCCGTCGGTGACGAGAGCGATATTTTCGACGCCCTGTCCGTAAAGCGCGGCCGTTGTCGACAGCATCTCGCGCATGCCGGGACCGCCTTTGGGACCTTCATAGCGAATGACGATCACGTCGCCTTCTTTATATTCGCGCCGCTGTACCGCGGAGAAGGCATCCTCCTCGCAATCGAACACGCGTGCGGGTCCGCGATGATGCGTGTGTTTGAGGCCGGCAACCTTCACGATGGCACCTTCTGGTGCGAGATTGCCTGTAAGACCCACGACCCCTCCCGTTGGTGCCAGAGGATTGGTGGCATCGCGCATCACTTTTTGATCGCGATTGAACTTTAGGCCCTTCAGATTCTCCGCGACGGTCTTCCCCGTCACGGTCATGCACTCGCCGTGCAGGTACCCGCCATCAAGCAAGGCGCGCATCAGCATCGGCACACCGCCGGCTTCCCACATATCCTTGGCGACATATTGGCCGCCGGGCTTGAGAGAAGCGAGATAGGGTGTCTTGCGGAAGATCTCTGCCACGTCGAAGAGATCAAATTTTATACCCGCTTCATTTGCCATAGCCGGCAGATGAAGCGCGGCATTGGTCGAACCCCCCGTCGCGGCCACGACCATGGCCGCATTCTCGAAAGCCTTGCGGGTGGCAATGGCGCGGGGACGGATGTTCTTCGACAAAAGGTCCATCACCGCCCGACCGGCTTTCAACGCAAAATCGTCGCGCTCGAGAATGACGGCCGGCGGACCCGAAGAATAAGGAAGTGCCAGGCCGATCGCCTCCGCAACGCACGCCATCGTATTGGCGGTGAACTGCCCGCCGCACGCGCCTGCGCCTGGACAGGCATGACGTTCGAGTTCGTCCAAATCGCACGCAGACATCTTGCCGGCCGAGAACTGTCCGACGCCCTCGAAGATGTCGACAACCGTTACGTCCTTGCCCTTGAACTTGCCGGGCATAATGGAGCCGCCATAGAGAAACACGCTCGGCACATTAAGACGAAGCATTGCCATCATGATGCCGGGCAATGACTTGTCACAACCCGCGATGCCGACGAGCCCGTCATAACAATGACCTCTCATCGTGAGTTCGACCGAGTCAGCGATGACTTCGCGAGAAACGAGAGAAGATTTCATGCCCTCGTGTCCCATCGCGATGCCGTCCGTGACGGTGATCGTGCAGAACTCGCGGGGCGTACCACCGGATTCCTTGACACCCTTCTTGGCGGCCTGTGCCTGGCGCATCAACGCGATGTTGCAGGGCGCGGCTTCGTTCCAACACGACACCACGCCGACGAAAGGCTGGTGAATCTCCGCCTCACTCAGACCCATCGCGTAGTAGTAGGAACGGTGCGGCGCGCGTTCGGGTCCTTCCGTAACGTGGCGAGACGGGAGTTTGGATTTGTCGAAAGTCGTCATTCTGGTTTCTCGTCGGTTCCGCTATCGTCAAACCTACTGGCGCGGGCTGCACTATTCTAGTCGTGCGATAGCGTCCTTGAGGCGCGTTACGATTTCGGCGGCTTCGCGGCGCTTCTCGCGCTGCTCCAGCAACACCTCCTCTGGAGCCCTAGCGACAAATTGCTGGTTCGACAATTTGACGTCGACCCGCCCTACTTCATCCTCTGCCTTCCTCAATTCGCGCTCCAGACGTGCGCGTTCCTTGCCGAAATCAATGACATCGCCGAGTGGCAGCCCGACCGTTGCCTCTCCGAGCACAAATTGCGCCGTGCCCTTGGGAAACGTGTCTGCGTTTTCGGTGCGCTCCAGGCGAGCGAGTTGACGGACGACATCGAGGTTGCGGCCGAGCCGCTCGCGCGTTTGCACACTTGCGCCTTTTATGATGAATGCCACTCGGGTGCCCGAAGGCACATTCATCTCCGCCCGGATCGAACGCACGCCTTTTACGAGATCGATAACCCAGTCGAGTTCGGCTCGTGCGTTCTCAAATTCTTGCGGAACTGTCACGGTCGGCCATTCGGCCTCAATCAGCAGGCCAGCGCGGTCCGCACCGACGGCGGTACGGGCCCACAGTTCCTCGGTGATGAAAGGCATGAAGGGATGCAACAGCTTTAGCAAGGTGTCGCGCGCCCACGCCGCCGTGGCACGCGTCTCAGACATGGCCGTCGCATCTCCACCGGCAAAGATCGGTTTAGTGATCTCTAGATACCAATCGCAAAAGACATCGTAGACGAAATGGTAGGCAGAGCTCGCAGCTTCGTTAAAGCGAAGAGCGACGAGAAAGCTCTTAGTTGTTTCGCACGCCTGAGCCACCTCCGCCACGATCCATTGATTGACTGCCTGTTTCACCTGAGCTGGATCAAAACTCTCCTGTGTCCGGCAATCATTCATTTCGCAGAAACGCGCCGCGTTCCATAGTTTGGTGCCGAAGTTTCGGTTCACTTCGACACGCGACGGTCCGATCCGCATGTCGCGACTCTGTCCTGCAGCGAGTGCAAGTGTGAACCGCAGCGCATCCGCGCCAAACTCGTCGATCAGATCCAGGGGGTCGACGACATTGCCCTTGGTCTTGGACATTTTCGTGCCCTTCTCGTCGAGCACGCGTGTGTGAATGACCACTGTCTTGAATGGTACGTCGTTTCGAAACCAAAGCCCCATCATCATCATGCGGGCAACCCAGAAGAAAATGATGTCGAAACCGGTGACAAGAACCGACGTGGGATAGAAACGTTTCAGCTCAGGCGTCTCGTCCGGCCAGCCCAATGTGGAAAACGGCCACAATGCTGACGAGAACCAGGTATCGAGCACATCCGGATCGCGACGAAGCGGTCTCCCGCCGGCAAGCTTGCGCGCCTCCTCCTCGGATTCGGCGACGTAAATCCGATCTTCCTCGTCGTACCATGCGGGGATCTGGTGACCCCACCACAGTTGGCGTGAAATGCACCACGGGTGGATGTTTCTCATCCAGCTGAAATAGACGCTGGTCCAGTTCTCTGGAACAAACGTCGTGCGCCCAGCTTCGACCGCGTTGATAGCTTTTTCCGCCAGTGGCGCGACGTTCAAATACCATTGTTCGGTCATGAACGGCTCAAGCACGACAGTTTTCGTCTTCTCATCATGCGGCACGGCGTGGGTAATCGACTCAACGCGGTCGATTAACTCGAGCGCGTCGAGATCGGCAACTATTGTCTCGCGCGCCGCCTCGCGATCCAGTCCGCGATAAGCCTGTGGAACATTTTCGTTCAACGTGCCGTCTTTGTTGAGGATGTTGATCAGCGGCAGATTGTGCCGCCGCCCCACTTCGAAATCATCGAAGTCGTGCCCGGGCGTGATCTTCACCGCGCCAGTGCCTTTTTCGGGATCGCAATGCTCATCGGCAACGATGGGGATGAGCCTATGGGCAAGAGGCAACATCACATTCTTGCCGATGAATTGCTTGTGACGCGGGTCATCCGGATGAACGGCGACCGCAGTATCGCCCAGCATGGTTTCCGGACGTGTCGTCGCCACAGTGATGAAACGCCCCGGCTCGTTATCGATGGGATAGTTGACGTACCAGAGGCGTCCCTTCACCTCGATGCTTTCGACCTCGAGGTCGCTGACCGCGGTCTGTAGTCGTGGGTCCCAATTTACCAGACGTGTGTCCTTGTAGATGAGCCCTTGCCGATGCAATTCGACGAATGTCTTGATGACAGCGCGGGACAACCCCTCGTCCATCGTGAAACGTTCGCGCGACCAGTCCGTAGAAGCTCCAAGCCTGCGAAGCTGCTGAACGATGGCGCCGCCCGATTCGTCCTTCCATTTCCAGACGGCTTCCAGAAACTTCTCTCGACCCAACGCAATGCGGCTCTGTTGCCTTTCGGCAAGCTGACGTTCGACGATCAGCTGCGTCGCGATGCCCGCGTGATCCGTTCCGACCTGCCAGAGGACGTCCTTGCCTCGCATGCGCTCGAACCGCGCAAGAATGTCCTGAAGCGTGTTGTTCAGGGCGTGACCGATATGCAGCCGCCCTGTGATGTTGGGCGGAGGAATGACAATGCAGTAGGGCTCGGCTTGTGGTTTGCGGCCCGCGCGGAACGCACCGGAAGCTTCCCATTGGGCATAAATGCGCCCTTCGACGTCTCTAGGATTGAAAGTCTTGTCGAGCATGAGAAAACCTCTTGAACGCCGGTTTTGATGAGCCAAGAGGGCTCGGTCAAGTCCGGACCGATTCAAGAGGTGGCCCGGCGTGATCCGGACCCACTTTAGGGAGGATCAGCGCTTGTTGCCGCGAGCCTTCACGACGCGCTCAACCTCATTGCGTACAGCGCCCTCGAGCAGCGCAGGAAAGTGCTCGTCCATCCACTCACGGATAAGCGGCTTCACGGCCGTCAGAAGATCGGTCTTGTTCCTGTCCATCCAGTCGTGAAGAAGCGGATCGACCGCGTTCGAAACGGCCCGTTCGAAAACCGCCTCGACAGAGTTTCCCGCGGCGACGGGGCGCGATGTCGTGGGGCGCGGCTCCGCAGGAACTTCAGGAATCTTCTCCGAGATATGCGAGAACGTGTCGTCGAGCGCCTTGCGGGTCTTGTCGGAGAAGATGTCGTCATCGGTGGCAGGTGCTGCAGCGGCCACGGGGGGCTCCTCTCTTGGCTGGAAGGAAACGTCGCTTTCCGCCCTGGTGACTCCTGCCGGAGCGCTTGCTCTGGCTGGGGGTGCAAAAGATTCCTCGGGCATTTCCTGCGTCAACTCCAAGACGTCCTCGTCAGGAGTCGCCCCTGAGGCAGCTCCCGCAGATGCTGGCACGGCAGGTGTCGAACCTTCTGGCGAGTCTTCCGAAATGATCTTGCGGATGGAGGCGAGAATCTCCTCCATCGTGGGCTCGTGTTGTGGGCTTGACGCCATGACGTGAGCTCCCGGAAACGCGGCGAAAGATGCCCGATGACCCTAGGACAGTGGCGGCTAGAAGGCAAAAAAGAAGTTAATGCGCTAAGATAATTCTAATCTCCGAGCCCGATCCAGCGCGCGGCATCGTCGTCGTAGTGCTCGATCGGATCGTACAATTTCACCTTGAGGCCAAGGTTCTTGGCGGTGAGGGAACCATTCGCCGCCAAAACGCCGAACGCTGCTACTTCGGCGTTGCGCTTGGCGCTCACGAGCGCAACCGAGGCGTTGAGGAGCTCCTGTTCGGCGTTCAACACGTCCAGAATGGTGCGCCCTCCCACCTGCTGCTCCTTCGTGACGCCTTCAAATGCGATTTCGTTGGCACGCTCGGCCGCTTCGTTCGATGCGATCGAGGCCTCGGCGGATTGAAATTCTGCCCAGGCAGACGTGACCGCCTGGCGCACCTGTCTGTCGGAAACATTCACGTTCAGCTGCGCTTGAGAGTGAAGTTCCTTAGCCTGGCGAACGGCGGCTTCTTCGACACCTGCTTGGTAGATCGGAATGTTCAACTGGCCCGAGAGTATTAGAGCATGGCTGGTGTTTCCGCCGATGGCCGTCCCGCCAGTCGGCGTGACCAGCGAGCCCTGCGAATAGCCATATTGTCCCTGGACGGATAAAGTCGGCAGCATGGCGCCAAAGGCATCGTCGACGGAATAGTTGGCCGCCAACTCATTTTCACGCGCTGAGACGATCGACGGATTTTGTTGCAACGCAAGCGTGATTGAATCGTCGACGTTGCTCGGCATGGCTGGCGGCAACGCGGGGTCGGTCTCGAGAGTCTCAGGAACGCGACCAATTGCCTGCATGAAATTCGCTCGACTGATTTGCAGTTGGCTTTGTGCGGCGGTCAGATCGGATTGAGCGCCGGCAAGCCGAGCTTGCGACTGAGCGACGTCGGTACGGGTCAGCGATCCCGCATTGAATTGCGCTTGCGTCGCCTCGGCTTGCTTTTTCAGAAGTTCGACGTTGTGCTCGCGCAAATCGACGATCGCGCTATCCCGGACGACATCCATGTACGAAGTGGCCGCGCTCAACAACACGGTCTGTTCAGCCGCGAGCAACTGAGCTCTTCCGGCGCGGACCAGGGCTTTTGCGCGTCGGATTTCGGCAATTGTCCGACCTCCGCGCAAAATGGGCTGAGTAACTGTGATAGCACCTTGCAAAGGATGGGCAGAAATCGTCGAGATGGTACCAAAGCCTGGAATGGTCAACGGATTGAAATAGAATTGCTGATAGGCGTAGGTGCCGCCCGCGGAAATCGTCGGACGCCAGGCGCCGTTGGCAATCGCGACGCCTTCGTCGGTGGCGCGTAGGGCCGCCTGCTGCGCCGCAAGCTGGGGATTGGTCTCATAAGCGATCGCCAACGCTTCATCGAGCGTCAAGGTCGGTTTCGCTGCAGTGCGCGGCGGGACAGGTTTTGGCGAGGTCGGCAGAACGGCTTGGGCAATCCTTGGCGCCCGGTGATGAGCACCGGCCGCCGGACCAGCCGCCAGCAACGCCAGCGTCGAAGCTGCCGCCAATCTAAAAGTCGTTTTCATCGAAGGTCCCCCCAAGGTCACCCATCACATGGGGATTTCAGAAGACGAATCCAACTGCCTTTCGAAATCCCGCCAGCAGCGGCACCCCGGAATCGAAGTCCGCGCGGCAGCCCAAATGCCCCCTGTCCCTGAGGAATAATCTGGCACGGCTTTGCCCCTCTGCCCGAACCACGGCCACCAGCCTGCCTGCCTCGGCCAACTGCGCCAGAAGCGATTCCGGAACCGTTTCGACTGCCCCATTGATGAAGATGACATCGAATGGCGCCTTTTGCCGGAACCCTTCGGTCAGTCCTCCCTGGACGACGGTCGCATTGGCCGCGCCAGCTGCCCGAGTCGTTTCCGATGCGATTCGCACCAGGTCCGCGTCTTGCTCAAGCCCGATCACTTGCCTGGCGAGCCTGGCGATGACAACGGTCGAATATCCCGTAGCGCATGCCACATCGAGAACTGAGTCGGTGCTGCGAACGTCGGCCAATTGCAGCAATTTTGCGAAGGTCCTGGGATCAGGAAGGAATCGCCCCGGAGCGACTTCGAGAGCGAGATCGGCGTAGGCGACAGACCTTTTGGTCATGGGCACGAAACGTTCGCGCTCGACCGTCTGCATCGCGAAATGAATTCGAGGATCCGTGACATCGTTCGTACGGACCTGTGTCTCAACCATATTGAAGCGCTGGACTGCGTAGTTGGACATGGGAACCCGAACCATTTGGACGCTGGCTTATAGGGGTCCCCGCGCTGCCCTGACAACATGCAGCCTGTCGCGACTTGTTGTCGTTTGGTGCATGCATCTGATATAGGCCGCGCCTGCCGCCGAGGCCGGACTTGCCGACCGAAAACCTATACGGGGCCACGTGGCGGAGTGGTGACGCAGCGGACTGCAAATCCGCGAACCCCGGTTCAATTCCGGGCGTGGCCTCCAGTTTCCATCGTCCGATCGGTGTTGATAAAAAAGACCAATTAAGAGTTTGTTAACCTTGTCGGGGCAACCTCCCCTCGTCTTCCCTTGAAGACACCCCACCATTACCCAACGCCTTGGGGCCGGGCTAACACCCGGCCTCTTTTTCTTCGAGCTTCCTGATATTCAAGCCTTTTTCGGCAGCTTACTTTTGTCTAGCCATCGCCAAAAAGACAGGATAGACACCGCGTCCACGTCGTGGTCCTCGGTAGCTCAGCGGTAGAGCAACCGGCTGTTAACCGGTTGGTCGCTGGTTCGAATCCGGCCCGGGGAGCCATCCTCTCGTGAACCTCCTCTGCCTGACCCGATCGCGCTTGCCTGCCTTCTGCACAGTTTCGCGTTCTGACATGATGGGGTATTCGTCGCTCGATGACGATCAGTGACCACGAAAAACATTCGCCAAATTGCATAGCAACGCTTTGGCTGCCGCGTTCAGTGTATTGAGTCGGAGACAGACTATCTGAGCGGGCCAACGCGACGGACTATGTGTGCGGCGGCGACGCGAGAAACGGTCGCGACTGCGGTGATTGAACCGCTTCGGCGCGCCGAGTGGGAAGGACAGACTGCCGATTTTGCCTGCCGCCTTGAAGGCCTAAGGCTGCCCCTTTAGGTTCATTCGGCCCTTCGACAAAATCCGCCCAATGAACATCAAAAAAAACGTTGTTGACGCGATCGGGAACACGCCACTCATCCGACTCAACCGCGCGAGCGATCTCACCGGCTGTGAAATCCTTGGCAAAGCCGAGTTCATGAATCCCGGACAGTCCGTCAAGGATCGGGCAGCCTTGTATATCATCAACGATGCAATGCGGCGCGGCGCACTGCAACCGGGAGGTGTCATCGTTGAGGGGACGGCAGGCAACACCGGCATCGGCCTCGCAGTTGTCGGAAATGCGCTTGGCTTTCGGACCGTGATCGTCATCCCGGATACGCAGAGCGAAGAAAAGAAAGATGCCTTGCGGCTGCTTGGCGCGCATTTGATCGAGGTGCCGGCGGTGCCATACAAGGACCCCAACAACTATGTGAAGGTTTCGGGACGAATTGCCGACCAGCTGGCGCGAAGTGAGAAACATGGCGCGGTATGGGCCAATCAATTCGACAACCTCGCAAACCGGCAGGCTCATATCGAGGGAACTGGTCAAGAGATCTGGCGACAGACCAACGGTCGTGTCGATGGCTTTACATGTGCGGTTGGTACCGGCGGCACTCTTGCGGGAGTTGGGATCGCACTAAAGGAACATCGAGCGAAAGTTCGCATCGCAGCAGCGGATCCACTTGGTGCATCCATCTATTCTTGGATTAAAACAGGCGAATTGCGCTCACACGGGACTTCGATCACCGAGGGCATCGGACAGGGTCGGGTCACAGCCAACCTCGAAGGCGCGCCGATCGACGACGCCTATGAAATCCCAGACGAAGAAGCTTTGCCGATCGTCTTCGACCTTTTGGAGCATGAGGGACTGTGCATGGGAGGATCTACAGGCATTAACGTCGCCGGCGCGATCCGAATGGCGAAAGAAATGGGCAAGGGACACACGATCGTGACGGTTCTGTGCGACTTTGGCACGCGATATCAAAGCAAGATGTTCAATCCCGAATTTCTGAAATCGAAGGGACTGCCAGTGCCGGGCTGGCTGGACGCAAAGCCTCGTCCCATCGCTGTGCCCCTGGAAAAATGACGGTCGACTCGCCATTGGTTTCAACTGAGTGGCTTGCCAGCCGCATAAACGCTCCGGATGTGCGCGTAGCAGATGCGTCCTGGTATCTTCCGCAAGCCAACAGAGACCCGCGCGCCGAGTTTGCAGCCGCGCATATTCCGCGTGCTGTCTTCTTCGATATCGAGGATCTGTCAGACGATAAGAGCGCCCTCCCCCACATGCTCGCTCCGGCCACCAAATTCGCAAGTCGCATGCGCAAACTTGGCCTGGGTGACGGCAATCTGATCGTCGTTTATGACAGCTCAGGGGTGTATTCATCGCCTCGCGCTTGGTGGATGCTGCGCGCGATGGGACACTCGGACGTTGTTGTCCTGGATGGCGGATTGCCGAAGTGGCGAAGCGAGGGACGACCCTTGGAGGACATGAGTGCGTCTCCATTTGCGCGTCATTTCACTGCGCGCAAGGACCACGCCCTCGTCAAGGACCACATCCAGATGAGAGATAATCTGCTGACTAACACTTACCAAGTCGTCGATGCCCGCGGCGCGGCGAGGTTCAAAGCGATCGAGCCCGAATCGCGCGCCGGAGTTCGAGGCGGCCACATTCCGGGCAGCCTCAACGTGCCTTATACGGAACTCACCAACCGGAATGGCACATTGAAATCCCGCGACGAGCTGAAGAGAATCTTTGAGACGCACGGCGTCGACTGTCTTCGTCCGATCATAACGACCTGCGGCTCCGGAATTACGGCGGCTATCGAAATGCTCGCACTGGCCGTGGCGGGTGCCAGAGATGTCGCACTCTATGACGGGTCGTGGGCAGAATGGGGCGCCAGCGACGCACCGGTAGAAGCGAACTGACCATGGCGACAAACGAAAAACGCCGCATTCCAATGGTTGTCACCTTCCTGGAGATGACGTCAAAGCCGTCCGCACTCCCGCCACCGGTACCTCGCGGCAAGATTGCCATCATTCGAGCAATGAATCCGCCCGTGCACTTTTATCGCTATCTCTACGATACGATCGGCGACCCTTACTATTGGGTGGATCGACGCAAGCTTTCCGATGCCGAGTTGGCTGCAATCATTCATGACCAAAAGGAAGAGGTCTATGTTCTGTACACGGACGGCAATCCCGCTGGTCTTGCGGAACTCGACTTGCGCGAAAGCGGGGCTGCCCAACTTGCCTATTTCGGGTTGATGCAAGAAGCCATTGGAAAACGACTCGGCTATTACTTTCTTTATCAAGCAATTGCCAATGCTTGGGCTCACCCCATCACAAAATTGTTAGTGAACACCTGCACGCTCGACCACCCCCGCGCGCTGCCGCTCTATCAGCGCCTCGGTTTTGTGGCCTACAGCCGCGAAGACCGCTACATCGAATTGCCGTAAAAGCGTTCCTCCGGCACACTGCTGCTGCACACTCAAGGGTATGGTTCCTCATGGCAATAGCGGAAGGGACGCCGGAAAAAACTCTCTTCGGTCACCCGCGCGGGCTGACTTGGCTCTTCACGACAGAAATGTGGGAACGCTTCTCTTATTATGGGATGCGGGCCATCCTAGTCCTATACCTGACGAATTTTTTGCTGCTCCCTGGACACGTCGAGAGTGTTCTTGGCTATCACGCGATAAAGCATTTGTTCGAAGCGATCTTCAACGGCGGACAACCACTCGACGTGCAGCCGCTGTCATCGGTCATCTACGGCAACTACACCGCGTTCGTTTATCTCACGCCCTTTTTCGGAGGAATGATCGCCGATCGTTGGTTGGGCCAACGCATGAGCGTGATTGTTGGCGGGGTGACGATGGCAATCGCGGAGTTCATCCTGATGGAGCCTCGGCTACTCTTTGTCGGGCTCGCTCTTCTCATCATTGGGAACGGTTTCTTTAAACCGAACATCTCTACACAGGTCGGCAATCTCTATAAAGCAGGCGACGGCCGGATCGATCGGGCCTACTCAATTTTCTATGTCGGCATAAACGTCGGGGCGTTCTTTTCTCCTCTCGTATGTGGATCGCTCGCTGAAGATCCGGCATGGGGCTACAAATGGGGTTTCTTCGCGGCCGGCATTGGGATGGCCATCGGCCAACTCATCTACATATTCGCACTGCGAACACTCCCCAAGGATCGCGTCGAACGCGCGCGTGCGGGCACTGAGGTCAAGAAACCGCTTTCCGGTGACGATTGGAAGGCCGTTGTCGCCCTCATTTTGCTCTGCATTCCCACGACTCTGTTTTGGGCCACATACGAACAGCAAGGCAACACGATCAATCTCTGGGCGGAGCAATTTACGAACCGTGCGTTGTTGCCGGGCGTCCTGAGCTGGAAAATTCCAGTGACGTGGTTTCAGTCATTCAACCCATTCATGATTTTCGCATTCACTCCGATTGTGGTCGGTCTTTGGGCGTGGCAGGCAAAACGCGGGAGAGAACCGCGCACGGTCATCAAGATGGCGATGGGAAATTTCCTTCTTGCGTTATCGTACCTGGTCATGGCGGCTGCGGCTTATTTGACCGGTCCCTCCGGTCAGGCAAGTTGGCTGTGGCTGTTCGTATTCTTCACGGTGATCACGCTCGGAGAACTCTACCTGTCGCCCATCGGCCTTGCGTTGGTCGCGCGCGTTTCGCCGCCACAAATTCTCTCCGCAATGATGGGATTGTGGTTCATTACCAGTTTCACCGGCAATCAGTTGCAGGGTTATATCGGCAGTTTCTTCAGTCGGATGGACAAGGTGCAGTTCTTCCTGCTTTGCGCCGGATTGGGTCTGCTCGCGGCGGTCGTCACCTGGGCCTTTGATCGGCCGCTCCGCTCCATTCTTGAGGGAGCGGCGGCGAAACCCGAAATGGTTCCGGAGCCGCAAGCCGATCGAGGCGCGATGCGCCATCCCGCGCAGTAGGTCTCACTCCTCATTCGCGACCTTCCATTTCGAAGGGGCGGCATGCCAGACGCCATACGCAAAATAGATGGCAAGCCCAACGACCGTCCAAAGGACGAGCCGGCTAGCCGTGTCCGGCGACGAACGAAATAAGCTCGCCATCATGAGAAGGCAGGTCGCGGTTCCAGCGGGCGCGACGAACCATACTGCAGGTGTTCGAAAAGTACGCTTGGCTTTCGGTGCCGTCACCCGCAGGATCATGATGCCTAGGCATACCGCGACAAAGGCAAGGAGAGTTCCTACCGACACAAGTTCAGCCAGAATGTCGAGGGGAAACAGGGCCGCCAGGAGGGCCGCAAATGCGCCGGTCAGGATCGTCCCGCGATACGGTGTCCGGAATTTGGGATGGACTTTGGAGAAAGCACTTGGAAGGAACCCGTCTCGCGCCATGGAAAAGAATATGCGCGATTGACCGTAGAGAGACACAAACACTACAGACGCCAAGCCGATTATTGCGCCCATGTCGATCCAGCGCACCAGCCAGCCAAGGCTCGAAATCTTACCAATTGCGAACGAGACGGGGTTTGCTACATCCAACGTTCGCCAATCCGTGATCCCCGTCAGTACAAGCGCCATGCCAAGATAAAGCACGGTGCAAATGCCCAGCGAACCCAATATGCCGATTGGTAGATCGCGCCGTGGATTCCTGGCTTCCAGAGCAGCGACGGAGACCGCTTCAAAGCCAATATAGGCGAAGAAGATCATGCCCGAGGCGGCCAGCACTCCGCTGATACCGAACTTGCCGAATGCCCCGGTGTTTGGCGGCAAGAACGGTTGAAGATTTTCGGTGTGCACATATGGCAGGCCAAAAACTATGACGAGCACGACGATGCTCGATTTGATCAATACCATTGTCGCATTTACGCGCGCCGATTCCCGGACGCCGATCCCCAAGGTGATGGTCGTCAAAACGATCAGCAAGAACGCAGGCAAATTGACGATGGCGCCGCTTAAGTGGATCGCGCTGAAGTTTGCCCCGGAAATCGGCGCGCTGGCCAATGCAGCTGGAAACGAAATCCCCAAGCCCTTCAAAAAACTCACGAAGTAACCTGACCACCCCGCGGACACGGTTGATGCCGCAACAAGATACTCCAGGACCATGTTCCAACCGATGAACCAGGCAACGAAACGGCCCATCGTGGCGTAAGCATAGGTGTAGGCGCTGCCCGATTCGGGGATCATCGAGGCGAATTCCGCATAGCAGAGCCCGGCAAAAAGACATCCGATGGCGGCGATGACAAAAGAAATGAGAACCGCCGGTCCTGCGTGTTCCGCCGCTGCCGTGCCTGCGATGACGAAAATGCCGGCGCCGATAATCGAGCCGATTCCGATCATAATGAGATTGAATGGCCCCAAGGCACGATGAAGTTCGTGGTAGTTCTCGGTGACTGGGTTTGGTTGCGTCAGAGATGTATCGCTCATTCAACGCCCCGACACGGATGCAAGGAACCGTAACAGGGGCGACCCGGTGCAGAAAGGCTTGCAGGCCGGGCGTTGCGAACCAGTCGTCGGCGCGTTAGTTGAGGAATATGATTGAAGTTACGCACGATTAGGAGCCATCGCCCCGTGGCGAACCATCAAGAAAAGCCGGAAACCCAACTCTCAAGTGCCGGTCGTATGAGCAAGGAACATTTTGGCGTCGTCAACACGCCGGTGTATCGGGCATCAACGATTCTTTATCCGAATGTCGAAGCGCTTGAGGCACGCGCTATGCCATTTACCTATGGACGGCACGGCAATCCGACGCTTGAAAGCCTCGAAGCAGCGATAAGCCCTCTGGAAGGCGCCCATAAGACAGTTTTCGTTCCCTCCGGACTCAGCGCGGTCGCGACCGCGCTTTTCACGGCATGCTCTGCCGGCGATCACCTACTCATGACAGATAGCTGCTACGCCCCGTCACGCGCCTTTTGCGACAAGACTCTCAGACGGTTCGGAATTGAAACGACTTACTATGACCCGCTGATTGGCTCGAAGATCGAATCTCTGTTTCGACCGAATACCAAGGCGGTTTTTTGCGAGAGCCCTGGCTCGCTGACGTTCGAAGTCCAAGACGTTCCGGCGATTGCAGAAGTTGCACACGCACGCGGCGCCTCTGTGTTGCTCGACAATACCTGGGCGAGCCCGCTCCACTTTCGTGCACTTGAACATGGTGCGGACTTGTCGATCCAGGCCGTGACCAAATATATCGGCGGACACGCAGACCTGATGATGGGATATGTCGCGGCGAACGAAAATCATGCCGCACGTCTTCTCGAATTTCGGGACAAAAGCGGATTATGTGTCAGCGGCGACGATTGCTTTCTTGCATTGCGGGGGTTGCGAACTTTGGCCGTGCGTCTGAAACGCCACCAGGAAACCGCCCTAACGCTGGCACAGTGGTTGAAGACCAGGCCGGAAGTAGCGCGAGTTTTGTTTCCGGCGCTCGAGGACGATCCGGGACATGCGATCTGGAAGCGCGATTTCACAGGCGCGTGCGGACTTTTTGGCGTCGTGCTAAATCCGGTTTCGCACCGCGCCGTGTCGGCCATGCTTGAAGGCCTCACCCATTTTGGACTTGGTTTTTCGTGGGGAGGATATGAGAGCCTTGCTGTACCGGCCGATATTCGTCGAACCGCGTCGAAATTCCCGGTAGAAGGTCCGGTGATCCGAATTCACGCGGGTCTCGAAGACCCGGGCGATCTTATCGCCGATCTCAAAACTGGATTCGAAAAATTGCGAGCCGCCTCATGACTGAGATTCTCTCGCACGAGCAATTCATGGCCGAGGTTGTGTTTGGCGACGACGGATTGGTGCCGGTGATCGCTCAGCGCGCAAATAGCGGCGAGGTGCTCATGTTTGCCTGGATGAATCGCCAGACGCTGGAGCAGACGCTCGCTTCCGGCCATGTCACCTATTGGTCACGGTCGCGCCGCAAAGTTTGGAAAAAGGGCGAGGAGTCGGGACACACGCAAAGACTGGTGGAAGCGTGGGTCGATTGCGACGGCGACGTTTTGCTTCTGAAGGTCGACCAGATTGGCCCCGCTTGTCACACTGGTTCCCCGACCTGCTTCTTCCGCCAGGCCAGAATCGACCCAAAGCCCTGACTTCGACAGCGCTATTCAAATATCGTCCGCAAATGCGCATTGAGAAATTTGCCGTCTGGGTCGAGCTTCCGTCGCAAGGCGCGAAAGTCGTCGAACTTGGGGTAAAGGCCTTCGAATTCCTCGCGTGTCCGGGTGTGTCTCTTGCCCCAATGCGGCCGGCCGCCCACGCTCCTGAAAATGCTTTCGCACATGTCGAATAGTCGCGAAGTGTTGACGCGGAAGTATTGATGCACGGCGATCGTGGCGCTTTTTCGCTGATAGAAAGGGCTCAACCAGACGTCGTCCGGAGCGACGGTACGATACTCGATGGGGAAACCCGTGTTGATATGGCGCTTGCGGATTTCGCCGGCGATTTTGCGGATCGTATCGGGACCTTGCTCGAATGGGACAGCGTACTCCATCTCATTGAATCGAACGGTTCGGGGGCTGGGAAAAATCTCGTGACTCCATCGAACCCTGCCCGGTCCCGACATCGAGCTTGAGAACATCCGGTGCGCACTTCGAAGGGCAAAAGGCACAAACGGCAACACTTCGTTGATTGCCGTGAATATGCGGGCGTCGAACGCCCCTCTTTCACCCCGCTCGTATAAGGCTTCCGCCGATCTTGGGTCGGGAGCGGGCTCGGACGACTCGTTGAGCGTTTTGCAAACCGCGACGTCCGAGTAAGGGAACCAGAAAAATTCGAAGTGTCGATTGCCTTGCACGAATTCCTCCAGTCTTTCCCACAGTTCGCCGATAGGAAGCAGGAAGTTCTTCTCGACCAGCCTATAGGCCGGTCGAACCTGCATCGAAATGTCGATCATGACGCCAAGCGAACCAAGTGCCGTGCGGCCCGCAGCGAAAGTTGTTTCGTTCTCTGTTGGTGAACAATGGAGAATTTCGCCGCTCGCAAGCAAAAGCCGAAACCCTGCGACCTGTGAAGAGAAGCTGCCGAGAGCGACCCCGGTGCCGTGCGTTCCGGTACCCACGACGCCGCCTAGTGTTTGGCGATCGATGTCTCCCATATTCAGGAGCGCGCGGCCCAATGTATGCAGTTGAGGCCCGACCTCCCATAACCGCGTCGCGGCACCGAATGTGGCAATGTTCCTTTCAGGATCAAAGCTTTTCAATCCCCTGAAAGCCGACAGATCGATCAACGTGCCATCGGTCGCATTTAATGGCGTGAAGGAGTGGCCCGTTCCGGGAACGCGCACAGGACCTCTGCCCTGTCGCACGGCGGCGGCCAGAGCCACTTCATCCTTGGGCGCGACGATTTCCTTCGGCTTGCAGACAACGCCTCCGGACCAGTTCGCCCATCTTCCGCCGACTATTTTCATGAGCGCTGAGGTCCTGCGCTACCAGTGCGCCGCGACGTCAAATGTCGGCGAATTTTGGGGCACGCTTTTGCAGGTAATGGTCCACGCCTTCCTTGAAGTCCGGCCATTTAAAGCTTGGAGGCATCTCAGCGTCTGCCGTCACGAGCGCCTCGCCAAAGTCCTGGAAATAGGATTTCCACACCTGTGCCTTCATCACCGCCATGGACCTCGGCGAAACTGTCTCTGCGAGCAACCTAGCGTAAGCCAAGACGTTCTCCGCGAACGTCTCGGACGTGAACACTTTGTTCACCAAACCCATTTCCCCCGCCTCGGCCGCAGAAATTCGCCGCGAAGAGAGCAAAAGATCGAGTGCATGTGCCGGACCAACCAGCCGCGGCAGCAGCCAGGAAATCCCATGTTCGGCGATCAAGCCGCGCTGGGCGAATGCCGTCGTCAGAACCGCTTTATCTGACATGAATCGCATGTCGGCGTAGAGCGCCATAATGAGGCCAATGCCGGCCGCAGGCCCGTTGATCGCCGCGATAATCGGTTTCTTCGTCCGCATGAAATATGCAAAGCGCTTCATATCGCCAAACTCGTCATCCAAATTTGGTCCGTAACCGGAGGTGAAACGCGGTGCCAAGTCCTTGTCGGCCGGCGGCAGGGCCTCCCGTTGGCCCGAGCTTTGGATTCCTTGGAGAAGATTCATGTCGGCGCCGGCGCAGAACCCCCGCCCCGCACCCGTCAGCAAGATCACGCGAACGGACGGATCCTGCGCCGCGTCTGCAAATGCCCGCTTTATGCTGGTTGCCATCCGGTCGGTGTAGGCATTCAGCCTGTCCGGTCGATTGAGCGTTATCGTCGCAATGCGGTCCGCTGCAGCATAGAGAATATCGGGGTATTCGCTCATTTCGTCCTCCACCGTTGTTTTGGGGCCTTATTGCGGCGCGGCTTTGCCCATGTTTGCATATTTGCCGTAGGCATCAAGCGCGACAGGAGACTTCCATGGCGGAAACTTTTCGAACGATCCTGAGTGAAACAGTCGAGCCTTCGGTCGGCCAAATCACGCTCAATCGACCCAAGCATATGAACGCCTACACGAATCCCATGTGTGACGAGATCGTCGCCGCGTTGCACAAATATATGGATGACGACGATCTTCGCTGCCTCATCATAACAGGCGCCGGTCGCGGCTTCTGTTCTGGCGGCGATGTCAGCGGGGGTGGCAGCGAGATCGAGCGCCCAGTCTATCGCAACAAGCAAATGGGACACGGGCAGGAAATGCGTGTCGGGATGCATCGCGTGATCACCACGCTGCACCGAATGGACAAACCCGTCATTGCCATGATCAACGGACCCGCGGTGGCGGGCGGACTCGCGCTGGCATGCGCCTGCGATTTTCGTATCGCCGCCGACACGGCGAAGCTTGGCGATACGTCCGGAAAATTTGGTCTCCTACCGGACGAAGGCGGCGCATGGCTGTTTCCGCGAGTCATGGGTCTCGACAAAGCTCTGAGAATGACGCTCCTGAACGAAGTTTACACAGCCGCCGAGGCTCTGCGGTTGGGACTTGTCACCGAAGTTGCTCCGGCCGCTGAGCTTGCTCGGAGAACGCACGAGTTTGCCCGTGCCATCGCCAAGCGGGCGCCATTGGCAGTGCGTCTTGCCAAGAACATGATGCGCAAAGGGCTCGACTTGTCCCTCGAGAGTTCCCTCGACGATGCAGCGCTCTCGGTCATGATCGCAAATCCTAGTCAGGACGTACGGGAGGGTGTTGCGGCCTTCTTTGCCAAGCGCGAACCAAGGTTCGAAGGACGGTGATTGGGTCGCCTATCAGTAAATGGCGACCCCGGCGTGACTCGAACACGCAACATCCTGCTTAGAAGGCAGGTGCTCTATCCAGTTGAGCTACGGGGTCGATTGCGCGACTCTGCGGCCACTTTGTCACGCTACTGTCAGTGGCTCCACGGTATCTTGCGATCCGCCCGGAAATTGTCGGCATAGGACTTTGCCTTCGGAGCGGGCCTGAGTGGCTCGAAGATCTGATAGGCGATGCCGTTTTTCTCGGCATAGGCAACCGCCTCCTCGCCAGTGTCGAACTCAAGTTGAACCTGCTGCAGCATGTCGCCGGAACTGGTCCACCCCATGAGAGGGTCAATTTGCCGTGGTTGTTCGGGCTCGAACTCGAGAAGCCAGAGTTTCGTCCGAGCCTTGCCCGATTGCATAGCGGTGCGAGTCGGTCGGTAAATTCGAGCGCGCATAACGTTATCATTCTCCTGCAGGCCGGTGGTCGGGGCGGCGTGATTTGAACACGCGACCCTCTGCTCCCAAAGCAGATGCGCTACCAGACTGCGCTACGCCCCGTCCGGCGAGCGTCAGATACACGCCGGACCGGCAGGGAGCAAGAACCTCCCTTACGCTCAATCGTCGTTGTGGAATATCGACGTATGGATCTTATCGCCTGGGCTAATCCCGAGTTCGTGAGCCCGGCCGCCATTGATCTCGAGCACGGCCCGCACGGGCTCAGCCGAGGGGATGGGCGCGGTCGACAGCGGAGTTGTGTGCGACGCAATTGTCGAGATCGTGCCATCCGACCGGATGAACAACATGTCCAACGATAGAATCGTGTCCTTCATCCAGAACGACAACGATTGCGCCTTGTGAAAATCGAAAAGCATTCCGGCGCTCGGTGCCAATTCGCGTCGAAACATCAAGCCACGTTGTTGTGACGCGCGATTTGCAGCAACCTCGACATTGAATATTCTCGGCCCGCTCGCCGTGTCGATCGTCACCTGGGCTGTCGGCAGACCAACCGGCGCGCCCCCACATCCCGCTGTCGCAAGAAGCAATGCCGCGCCAAACATCGTAGCACGCATGGAACAGTCTTCCCTTTCAAAAGTTGGAAATTGTCTTCACTGCGCGTTGCAACGCGAATATTCCGAATTGGGGCACCCAGTGACCAACGGATCGATAGTCACCTCTCCACCAGCTCGGTCGACATAGATTTGCTTCGATGTGGTCGAGCGCAAGCACAAGCAGATCATCGCCGCCACCAGCTTGGGCCAAAGCGAGGAGCGCCCACCCACGACTGAAATTTAGCGCATAGTGATGGTCTTTCAGCGGGTTTGTAATCGGCCGCAAACGACGCAGGCGCGGACCGACCTTGTCACGAAGGGCAGCAACACTGATGGTTCCAGTCCGAATAATGAGTTCGCAAAACATAGGCGTGACCGCCATGAAGTCGGACCAGGTCTCTTCCTCGGTCTCGTCAGGAAGCCGATCGAAAGCCGGCAACATTTGAGATGCGGCATCGTGCACGATCGTCAGCATATCTGCGCGGCCTTCGACAGTCGCATAATCGAGAAGATTGATGAGCGCCCAGCAGGGGTTGGCGTATTCACGCGCGAACGGCTCAGACACGCGGGAGCGGTATTGCGCGGCGAGCGAGGATGCAACGTCACGCGCGACAAACTGCAAACGCGTTGAACCCGTGACGATGCGATCTTCGAGAGCCAACCGTAGAAACCAGGCGCGGCCGTAAGGCATCTCGAACTGTGGCCGTGCTGCCAAATCGGCACCTTCTTGCGCGATTTTTGCCGGCATCAGTATGTGATCGACAATTGCCTCATAGCGCGCGTCGCCCGTCACCGCTCGATGCGCAAGAAGTGCCCAGGTCGCATGACAGGCAGAATGCCAGTCGATGCAGCCATGAAACGCTGGGTGAGCCGTGTCATGCCTCAGGACGTTCCGCGCTGGTACCTGGGCCAGGAGATCGACCCAGTGGGGAACATCAGCCTGGAACGCCTGAAGGCGCGACGCGATGCCGGACATACGCTGGACCCAGATGCTGCGCTCTAAGGATCGACCAGCACGACTTCGGCGGCAAGTTCGCCCTTTGGCCCGTCTCCCGTGCGGACCCTGACGCGCTGACCCTGTCTCAGTTCGCGGATTCCGAAGCGACGCAGAGTCTCCATGTGAACGAATATGTCGGGTGTATCTGGACCCCGGGTGACAAATCCGTAGCCTTTCCCACGATTGAACCATTTGACGACAGCGTCAAAGGGTAAGCTTTTTGGTTCGGCCACAAATCGATCCAACCGCGCTGCGGCGGCCGGAGACGGTTGTGCGGTCGAATTGTCCAACGAGATCAACCGGCGCGCCTGCAACCCCCGGGGGCCCTTGACCGCTTCGCAGACGACCTGCGCGCCCTCATATGCCGCCTTGAATCCGGACTGACGAACACAGGTCTGATGCAGGAGTATATCCCCCTCGAGACCGTTTGACGGTTTGATGAAGCCATATCCTTTGTTCATGTCGAACCATTTTATTGAGCCGATGACTTCAAGTGCGCCATCCGCTGTGTCAGGCGAGTCTGCTACGCGTCCACTCATGTCGTGTTCCATGTTCTAGGGTCAAAACGAAACTTGATCTCCTCAGGCCTTCGCAGAATTTGTCATGGCCGGAGCCGGCGCCGATACCCCCCTATTTGAGGGAGGGGACAAGGAGGCTATAGGGCTTCTTGGGCTGCGTAGTTGGAGAGTGATTCGATGGACTTTACGGGGCGCTATGCGATCGATGCCGCGCCACAAACGGTATGGGACGCCCTAAACGACCCCGCAATTCTCAAGGCTTGTATTCCCGGCTGCGAACAGCTGGAAAAGACTAGTCCCACGGATTTCGTCGCGACGGTAAAATTGAAAATCGGACCCCTTAGCGCAACGTTCAAAGGAAATGTGACGTTGTCAGACCTTGATCCGCCCCGCCGCTGCAAAATTGGTGGCGAAGGTCAGGGAGGAGTCGCCGGTTTCGCCAAGGGAGATGCCGAAGTCGTCCTCACTCCGGAAGGAACCGGAACAGTATTGACGTACACCGCAAAGGCCTCGGTAGGGGGAAAATTGGCACAAATCGGACAGCGTCTCATCGACGGTGCCGCAAGACAGATCGCCGACGATTTTTTCAAACGCTTCGCTACCACCCTTGCTGTGCCGGTATTGACTCCCGATCCTGAGGTGCAGATCGCGGTCACTCGAAGGCAGACGTTACCCCCCAAGACAGGAACCGGCTTGCTGTCGGTCGCCTGGATCGCAGCGCTCATCGTCGTGATCGTGGTTTTGCTTGTGCTGTTCGGAGTGAAGCCTTAGAGCCCGCCTTCCGGGCGGCTCTGCTGACTGGTTTCTTGAAGAGAGCATCCAGATCCAGAAGCTCCGACGTCTTTTGGCGTTCGCTCAGCAGCTCGCCTCCAACCGCCCAGTTGTCGCGATCATGCTCGTGGATCAGAACCTGCGTTGCGCCCTTTTCAAGTTCGAGGATCTCCGTCACAACTTCGGTGATGGCAGCCGCAAGACGCCGGCGCTTTTCCAGGGACCTCCCCCGGGCAATGTGGACTGCGATAAAAGGCATAAATCTCTCCCTTACCGGGCTCTATTATAGCAGTGCTTGACGTGGCCGCTCCGTCCGCCGAAACTTTCCGTTCACAATTAACATTTGGGGAAATGCATTATGGCCGTTGTGGCAATGACGGTGAACGGAAAAGCGGTTTCGGCCGAGACCGAGGACCGCACACTGCTCGTCTACTTCCTCCGCGAGCAGCTGCGACTAACCGGCACCCACATCGGCTGCGATACGAGCCAGTGCGGCGCTTGCGTAGTCCATGTCGATGGCAAGGCAGTCAAATCATGCAGCATGTTCGCGGTGCAAGCCGAAGGCGCTGAGGTCACCACTATTGAGGGTCTCGCTAAAGATGGGAAGCTCCATCCAGTGCAGGAGGCATTTCGCGACAATCACGGTCTGCAATGCGGATTCTGCACGCCCGGCATGATTATGACCGCAGTCGATATGATTCGGCGCAAGCCCAATTTGGATCGCGAGACAATCCGTCACGAGCTGGAAGGAAATATCTGTCGCTGCACGGGCTATCACAACATCGTCTCCTCGATCGAAGACGCGGCGAAACGCATGAGCGGAGCGACGCGATGATAACCTATCCGTTCAAGTACAGGCGCGCCAAATCGGTCGCTGATGCCGAGACGCTGTTGAAGGGTTCGCCGGACGCAAAGCTTCTCGCGGGCGGGCAGACCCTTATCGCCGCGATGAAGATGCGGCTCGCCAATCCCTCTGATCTGATCGACATCTCAAATTTGAAGGAGCTCTCCTATATCCGTGCATCGAACGACGCTGTCGTCATCGGGGCAGCGACGACTCATTTCGAGGTCGCCACCTCGACGGAAGTGACCAGGAGAATTCCCGCACTCGCCTACCTCGCATCGATCATCGGAGACCCTGCGGTAAGACATAAGGGCACAATTGGGGGCTCGCTTGCCAACAACGATCCCGCCGCTGACTACCCCGCCGCCGTGCTCGGACTCAACGCGACGATCAAGACAAATCGGCGCAGCATCGCGGCGGACGAGTTCTTCACTGGAATGTTTTCGACTGCGCTTTCCGACGGCGAAATCATCACCGAAGTTTCGTTCCCTATCCCCAAGAAAGCATCGTACAAGAAGTTTCCCAACCCTGCTTCGCGTTACGCCATGGCCGGCGTCTTCGTGGCGCAGACGAACTCCGGTGTTCGCGTTGCCGTCACAGGAGCGGGTCCCTGCGTGTTCCGCGTACCGGCGATGGAAACTGCGCTTGCGAAATCTTTCTCGACAAACGCCATTGAAGGCATTGCCATCGATGCAAACGGTCTCAATTCCGATATTCACGGTTCGGCCGAATACCGCGCGCACCTGGTGAGCGTGATGGCCCGGCGAGCGGTCGCAGAGGCCGCATGAGTGAAGCACCGGACTCTGAAGTGCTGGCAACCGTCGCGCAGTGGTTAGACGCGGGACGGAAGGTGGCGCTGGGCACGGTGATCAAAACCTGGGGATCGGCGCCACGCCAGCCTGGAAGTCAGATTGCGGTGCGGGACGATGGGGCCTTTGTAGGCTCCGTTTCGGGCGGTTGCATCGAAGGCGCGGTGATTGAGGCTGCTCAAGCGGCCATGAGCGACCGCCGAGTTCGGACGCTTGAATTCGGCGTCAGCGACGAGACGGCGTGGTCAGTTGGCCTGGCTTGTGGCGGACGCATCGAAGTATTTGTTGAACCGGTGCTTTGAACAGGGAAACGTTAGCCCGTATCAACGAAGCGCGCCGTGGCGGTCGCGCGATTGTTCGCGCGACCAATCTCGCGACCGGCGAAGACAGGCTGATCGATCCGGAAAACGATCGAACCGCACTCGGCGAGGCTGCTGCGGGTGCCGCGCGAGCAGACACAAGTGGGCCAGTCCAGATCGAGGGCCAAAGTTGGTTCTTGACCGTTTTCAATCCTCCGCTCGATCTCGCGGTAATCGGGGCCGTCCACGTGGCCCAGTCATTGGCCACAATGGCGATTTTGACGGGGTTTGAGGTGCGCATCATCGACCCTCGGACTGCCTTCGCGACCACGGCTCGCTTTCCCGGCATAAAACTTAGTCACGAGTGGGCCGACGAAGCATTGGCCCGCGAACCGCTCGGCCCTCGAAGTGCACTAGTGGCCCTTTCGCACGATCCCAAGCTTGACGACCCTGGTCTAATTGCCGCGCTGCGGTCGCATTGCTTCTACATCGGTGCTCTCGGCTCAAAAAAGACACATGCCGGGCGGCTAACCCGCCTCAAAGATGAAGGCTTCTCCGAACAGGAACTCTCACGCATACATGGGCCGATCGGGCTTGACATCGGCGCTCGCTCGCCGGCGGAAATTGCTGTCTCAATTCTCGCGGAAATCACGCAGGCCTTGAGAGGTCACAAGCGAGGTCGCATGGTCCCAACGGAGAACTAGTCGCGATGTTGCGATCCCGAGCGGTTGCGATTACCGCGCTCGCCCTTCTGCCCATAGCGGCCGCGGAACTGCGGTCTCATTTCATCCGACGTAATCACCCCATCATGGTTTCTATCCAGCCTGTCGAACAGTTTTTCCGGTGGTGCGGCAAATTCCGCCAGCGTCAGCTTTCCGTCGCCGTCTGAATCGAGCCGCTTGAATATTTTGGCGTTCACATCGCGATAGCGAGTTGCCTGGTCCGTAGAAAACTGCGCCAGAGACAGGGTGGCGGCCCCACCTGACGCATGGGCAAACTCCTTCGCCACAATCGTGTCAAACTCCACGCGCGTCACCTTGCCGTCGCGCGACAAATCGGCGTCGCCGCAGAATCGCGCCCGACCAAAACCGCCGAACCCGCGTCCCGTTCTGCGGTCGGAGTCGTCTCTGGATCGCCTATCTTCGGCGGGCGATCCGCCGTAACGGAGACCGGCGTTGGACAGAGGGTTGCAATAGACTGTACCGGTCCCCTCTTGGTCCATCATTTCGAAGTGCGCGCGCTGCGGGGCCGCGAATTCTTCAAGTGTCAGCCGACCATCGCCATTCCAATCCGCCCGCCGAAACATCTCTGCGGTATGCTTCGCAAAATCGGCCTGGTGCATTGCCATAAATTGATCGGCTGTCATTTGTTTTGCACCATGCGTCGCTGCGGCAAACCTCGCGCCCAACACATTGTTAAACTCGGCATGCGTTATCTTGCCATCATGATTGGTGTCGAATTCTCTGAACAACCGATCGGCCGCCCGGCCGTGATGCAACAGGCCCTGCATCGGTCCATCCGGCGGCGGAGGACCGTCAATTTGGGCGAAGGCGACGCCTGTTACGGCGAGCAATAGGGCGGTGCCAAGAAGCAGCGCAGCTGGATGTTTGTTGTCCATGACGGAATCTCCCCTACGGATCGGTAGATAAGACGCCGCACAGGTCGCGAAACTTTGCCGGAACAAAACGTGATCGTGTCAAAATGTACGGCAACTAGACACACGTAAACTTTGCACCAATTCTAGATTTGCAGGCGCGATGTAAAGGTCCCAGATTTGGCGGATCGATGACGAAAGACGACTCCAAACCGCACCTGCTCGTCGTAGAAGACGCGCGCGACATCCGCGAACCGCTCGCGCGCTATCTGCGTGAGCATGGCTATCGTGCAACGACAGCGGCTGACGCTGCATCGGCACGAAGGGTGATGAAAGGGTCGGCCATCGACCTCGTCGTGCTCGACATCATGATGCCCGGCGAAGACGGCCTCAGCCTCTGCCGTTCCATCCGGGAAACATCGCAGATTCCGGTAATTCTCTTGACCGCCCGGGGCGAGGAAGTCGACCGTATCATCGGTCTTGAAATGGGGGCTGATGACTATATCCCAAAGCCCTTCTCGCCACGCGAATTGATCGCGCGTGTCGCTGCCGTGTTGCGCCGGACCCAGGCGCTGCCTCCGCGCCAAAAACCACCGGAAGCTGAGCGCATTCGTTTCGGTGACTGGGTACTTGACACCGGTCAGCGCGAGCTCATCGGTCAGGACAATGTTGCCCTTCCGCTCTCAAGCGGAGAATTCCGACTGCTCACGGCTTTGCTGGAACGCCCACGCATTGCGCTGACGCGAAACCAACTCCTTGACCTTACCAAAGGTCGCGACGCTGATCTGTTTGATCGTTCAATCGACAATCATGTCAGCCGCCTACGCAAAAAGATCGAGCCGGATCCCAAGAATCCCCGGTACATCAAGACCGTGTGGGGCGGTGGTTATATCTTTGCTCTCGATCCGGAATCTCAATGAGGCTGTGGCCCCGCACACTGGGAATCCAGTTGATCGTCGTTACTGCGGCGGCTGTGCTCGTGTCCAATCTTGCGGTTGCGGGCTGGTTTGAGCTGGGAAATGAGCGCCTCTCCGAAAGCGAGTTGAACGAACGCATCGTAGAACGCGCCGCTTCAACAGCAACTCTATTGGCCGCGATCGCACCTCGCGCACGCAGCGAGGCGGCAGCAGCCATGAGCACGGGCTTTTGGACGTTTTCGTTGCGAAGCGGAAAACCCACCCCGACCGTTATGAACGAAGAAGAAGCAAAGCTGGCGGCAAGGCTTAAAGCGATGCTGCCCCCCGCGAAATCGGTGCTCCCTATTTCCGTGCGGATGACGACGATGCAGCCGCCCGAGATCGGCAGAGGGCACGCGCGCCGTTCCCCCACGAATGCGATTCAGTTCACCGTTCCAGTCGTGCGCGGCAGCCAGTTAATCGCGACATTTTACCGGCCGCCTGTGCCAGGATGGCCGATGGAAGTCGTGATTGCCGCCATCATGGCGATCATCGTTGCCTCTGCCGCATCGGCCTATATTGCCCGACGCGTTGCAAGACCTTTGTCGGCATTGGCGCAGGCGGCCTCGGTCGCGGCGCACGGCGGCACCGCGCCGTCCGTGCCCGAAGAAGGGCCGGATGATGTGCGTAATGCTGCGATAGCCTTCAACGCCATGACGGATCGCGTTACTCGTACCCTGCAAAGCCAGCGTCAGCTTCTTTCTGCCGTTGGACACGATCTGCGCACTCCCTTGACCGCTATGCGCATCAATCTCGAGTTCGTTGAAGACCGCGACTTGCGCGAGCGGCTATCAGCCAATCTGGACGAACTCCAGGCGCTCACCGAGTCGGTCCTATCGGCTGCGCGAGGCGCAGGCGGTGAAGCCAAACGCAGCATCGACTTGTCCGCGTTGGTTGAAAGCCTTTGCGCCGATTTGGACGATCTTGGCGAGCCTGTGACGTGGCAGGGCCATGGATCTGCACCTTTGGCCTGCAGACCGGATGAAATCCGTCGCGCCGTCAGAAACCTCGTCGAGAACGCCGTCGCCTATGGCGGACGGGCGCAAGTTCAGATCATCGAATGTCAGTCCGCCTACGAAGTCCTGGTCGACGATGACGGGCCTGGTATTTCTGAAGAGGACAAGGGTCGTGTTTTTGAGCCGTTTGTTCGGTTAGAAAGCTCTCGCAATGCCGATACTGGTGGTACCGGGCTGGGTTTGACGCTCGTGCGCGCAATTGCTCAAGGCCATGGCGGCGCCGTCGAACTCGAAAACCGTCCAGAAGGCGGTTTGCGGGCGAAGCTTCGTTTGCCGCGCGAGGGCGCAAACGCCTAAACTCTGAGAATGCAGTTCGGCTTGGTATCCACCGCAAGCGCGCTGGGCGCGATCTTGGCTCACGGCATCCGCGCCGGCGAAATGCGCTTCAAGAAGGGGCGTGTCCTCACCCGCGGCGATCTCGAGCAGCTATTGGGGGCTGGGGTGGATTCCGTGACCGTGGCACGTCTGGAGGCGGACGACGTGCCGGAAGATCAGGCTGCCACGCGCATCGGCACGGCTTGCGCCGGATCGGGCGTGCGCGCCGGCGCGGCGTTCACGGGACGTGTCAATCTTTACTCCAGCGTCGACGGCGTCGTCACAATCTCGGCCGATACGGTGAACGCACTGAACGATCTCCATGAGTCGATCACGCTCGCGACCGTGGCCCCGTACTCCCTGGTGGCAAAGGGACAGATGCTGGCCACAATCAAAATCATTCCCTTCGCAGCACCGATATCCGCGGTTGAAAAGGCGGAGCAAATCTTGGCGATCCGCGGCACCGTCGTCGACGTCAACGCGTTCCGGCCAAAGTCCGCTGCTCTTATCTCCACGTTCCTACCCGATACCAAGTCCTCGCTGCTGGACAAAAACAAAAGCGCTCTTGCCGGCCGCCTTGAGCCCCTTGCGTCAAAGATCGGATTTGAACGCCGCGTGCCACATCAGATCGACAAACTTGCCGCCGCAATAGAAGAGGCAGTCGCGGCCAAGGTCGATCCGATCTTGGTTTTTGGCGCCAGCGCAATCACCGATCGAAGAGACGTCATCCCTGCCGCTATCGAGCTGGCAGGCGGCAAGATCGAGCACTTCGGCATGCCGGTTGATCCGGGCAATCTTCTGCTGCTTGGGAGAATTGGTTCTACTCCGATCGTCGGCCTGCCGAGTTGCGCACGCTCGCCAAAGCAGAACGGCTTCGACTATGTCCTGTGGCGGCTCCTCGCGGCCCTGCCCTTGGGCAGTAGGGAGATTTCTTCGCTTGGCGTTGGCGGCCTTCTCAAAGAAATACCGAGCCGTCCACAGCCACGGGACGAGCGCCCGGACGAGACGGCTCGGTTGCCGCGAATAGCGGCAATCATCCTCGCAGCTGGTCTTTCGTCGCGGATGGGTTCCAACAAGCTGCTGAATCTCGTCAATGGCGAACCGATGGTGCGGTACGCGGTTCGTGCGGCGTGCGCGAGCGCCGCAGAGACCGTGATTGTTGTCACAGGCAACGCGGCCAGCGACGTGCGACGCGCGGTGGCCCCCCTCGCTCCCATCTTCGTGGAGAACCCTGATTATTCAAATGGTTTGGCGACGTCATTGAAGTGTGGCGTCAAGCACGTTCCTGAACGATACGATGGCGCGATCATTCTATTGGGCGATATGCCAGGAATATCCGCTGAACTGTTGGATAGGATGATCGCTGCATTCGACCCCTCGGAATCGAGGGCCATTTGTATCGCAACCCGCCATGGCAAACGTGGCAATCCGGTGCTCTGGGCCCATCGCTTCTTTGACGAAATCATGGCTCTGGAAGGCGATGTGGGGGGCCGTCACCTGATCACCCAGAATGCGGAACTTGTCTGCGAAGTGGAAGCGGACGACGATGCTCCCCTAACCGACATCGACACGCCCCAAATGCTCGCCGATTACCTATCGAGAATTGAAGCCGGCGGCGAAACTGCAGGTCCGCGCAAATGAGCGATCCTCTTTATAAGCCGGCGCTGCTTCGTCTGGCGGCCGACGCCACCGGCGCAGGACGGTTGGGCGTACCCTGTGGGACCGCAACTGCATACAACCCTGCTTGCGGAGATAAGGTCACGATCGACGTGGCCCTGGAGGACGGGCGGATCGTGGCCATCGCGCACGACACCAAGGCATGTGTGCTGACTCAGGCGTCGGCCGCTATTCTGGGTGCCGAAATAGCCGGGTTGACGCGCGACGAAGTTTCCTCGCTTCGCGAGACCGTGAGCGACATGCTCGCGGGCGCGGAGCCGCCACCGGCTCCTTTCGATGTCTTTTCCGTGTTCGATGGAGTAACCGAGCATCGCAATCGCCACCGCTGCGTCTTGTTGCCGATCGAAGCGCTGCTCTCGGCGCTTGACGCCTCAGAACTGCGCGAAGTGAGCGGCAAGGGGCCCTAGCGACAACTCCTCGCCGTCAACTTCGACGGAACCGCACTCGATGCCTAGGCACCGCGAGGCCTTGAGATTTTCGTGACGGTATTGCGCTTTCTCCCTACCCATATTGAAGACGCAAATCACGCGTTCGCTTTCAAACTCTCGCTGAAACGCCAAAATGGGCGCCTCGGATTCGAGAATCGAAATATCGCCCAAACGCAGTGCAGCGTTTTGCAGCCGTATCGCGAGAATTTTCCGAGCGAACCAGAGCGTTGACAATGGGTCGGCCTCTTGCTGCGACACCGCAAGCGCCGTATGCGCCGCCCCAAGCGGAAGCCACGGGACTCCGGTGGAGAAACCAAGATTGAGAGCTGAGGCATCCCAAGGCATCGGAGTGCGGCATCCATCTCGCCCTTTCGCGATAGGATAGTAGAGATCTCCGACGGGGTCGCGCAGTTGGTCGCGGCGAAGATCGACCTCAGGCAGGCCGAGTTCTTCGCCCTGATAGAGCAAGACTGTTCCGCGCAACGCACAGAGCAAGGCAAGCATCAACTTGGCAAGTTGCGGATTTCCCTCAACTGGCGCACCAAAACGCGTGACCGTGCGCGCAACGTCATGATTGGAGAATGTCACGCACGGCCAGTGATCGGGGAAAGCCTTTAAACCTTCAATGTGCTTGCGAAAATAGCCCGGCGCAAGGCGGCTCGCGACGAGAAGCGCGAAAGTGTAACCCGCATGGAGACCCTGATCCGGGGCCAGATATGCCCCGGAGCGTTCAAATTCCTCGGAAAATTCTCCGAAAACGAAGCGATCGCCGAACTTCTCGACCGTGCGGCGAATGCGATCAAGTTCCTCTCTGTTCTCGAAAAGATTCGAGTCATGCAGATGGCGTTGCATGTTGGCGGCGTGCGACCAATTCATTGCTGTGCGCTCCGGCGCCGGTATGGATGGATTGTCGGTCAGGGCCGGGTCGTGCAAATACGCGTTGGCGACATCGAGACGAAAACCGTCGACGCCGCGCTTCAGCCACAAGTCGAGAACGTCGAGCGCCGACTCTCGTGCCGCAGAGTTCGTCCAATTCAGCTTGGGTTGCTGGCGCAAAAACTTGTGATGATAGTATTGCCGGCGTGCCGGCTGATAAGCCCAGGCCGGACCTCCGAATACGGAGAGCCAGTTGTTTGGCACTGTGCCATCGTCGCGCGGATCAGCCCATACGTACCAATCTTTCTTCGCGCTCGATGCATCCATACTTTCGCGAAACCAAGGATGCTCATCGGACGTATGGCAAAGAACTTCATCCAAAATGACGCGAATGCCGCGCCCGTGCGCGGCATTCAAAAGCATGTCAAAGTCGTGCAGTGTTCCGTAGTCAGGATGGACGCGCGTGTAGTCCGAAACGTCGTAACCCCAATCGCGGTTTGGCGAGGGGTGAATAGGTGACAACCAGATGGCGTCGACGCCGAGCTTCTGGATGTATTCGAGCTTGGAGATCAGCCCGGCAAAGTCGCCATACCCATCGCCGTTGCTGTCGCAGAAACTGCGGACATAGACCTGATATACGACGGCGCCTCGCCACCACGGCGTACGCGCCTCGTGACTCACACTTCGCTCGCGCTCTGGACGACCTTACTAACGAGTCCGTATGCCACGGCCTCTTCCGCGCCCATCCAGAAATTGCGTTCGGTATCTTGCACAATACGTTCGTAAGGTTGACCCGTCTCTCTCGCGATCTCCCTATTTAAACGTTCGCGCATCTTGAGGATCTCCTCAGCCTCGATCGAGATATCCGATGCCTGGCCCTGCACGCCTCCAAGCGGTTGGTGCAGGAGAAAGCGCGTGAACGGCAAGCAAAAGCGGTTCTCCTTTCTTGCGCCCAGGAAGATATGCGCTCCGGCGCTGGCCACCCACCCAGTGCCGATTGCTTTCACGCGCGGCCCGACGTAGCGGATCATGTCGTGAATCGTGTCGCCGGATTCGACGTGACCGCCAGGCGAATTCACGACGACCCTGATGTCGCCACTTCCTTCCGCAGCGTACGCCAGAAGCTGTGCGGTGACGCGTTCGGCCATCTTCATATCAACTTCGCCGAATATCAGAACCGTGCGCGCTTTGAATAAGGCGTTCTGCACCGGCGTCGATTGGGGTTCAGGGGCTTTTTTTTCGTTTTTCTCGTCTTCTTCGTCGTCAAGTCGGCGCAAGGCGATACTCCTGGAGTGTTCGAATCCGCTGCGCATACTAGCCGCCCGAGGTGCCCGCGCAAAAGGCGTCACAATGCGTTAACAGCCGCACGCATTGTGGGGCCAATTTCGCCATGCAGAGCGAGGTCGGCATAGGGTTCCTGCTCGGTCGGCTCGCGGTTGACGATCACGAGCCGCGCACCATTTTGCTTTGCGAGGAGTGGAAAGCCGGCCGCAGGATAGACGACGAGCGAAGAACCGAGCACGAGGAACAGATCGCAGGCAAGTGTGGCGCGACGGGCGCGCGCCATTTCAAGTTCGGGCATGGCTTGTCCAAAAGAAATTGTCGCAGTTTTCACGATGCCGTCGCACTGAGGACAATCAGGTGGATCGCCATAGGCGATGAAATGAGAATGGACATCGGCGATCTCCATCCTCTGACCGCAATCGAGACATTTTGCGTAGCGCGTATTGCCGTGCAGCTCGATCACGAGATTCTCCGGGACCCCGGCATCCTGGTGCAGATTGTCGATGTTCTGCGTGATGACGTGGCTGACGACACCGTCACGGACGAGCTTGGCCACCGCATCGTGCCCCGCATTCGGCTTCACCGCTTGCCAAGTACCTTCCATTTCGAAACGGCGACGCCAGCTTTCGCGCCTTGCATCCGGCGAGGAAATATATTCGTCAAAATTGATCGGCATCATTCGGGTCCAGATGCCACCCGGCGAGCGGAAGTCAGGAATGCCTGACTCTGTCGAAATTCCCGCCCCGCTAAAAACAACGGCACGTTGTGAAACCCGCAGCATTGCTGTGAGCTTGGCTACCCCTTCGTCGGTGTCAGGCTCTTTCGCCGCCATTTCATTTCGCTTCGCAAGACTTCCGTCCGTGAGGAACCTATAGCGCCAAATCACGAACCCGTCACTGACGAGGCAAGGATGCTCATGCTAGCGTCCCATGACGATCGAACGGGAGCGAAATATGAAGAAGTTTGTCTATCTCTATTTCGGAGGCAACCCACCGAAGTCGGCCGAGGAAGGCAAGGCTGTGATGCAAGCCTGGATGAGTTATTTTTCCAGAATGGGCGACAAGATCGCAGATGGCGGGGCGCCAATCGGTCCCCAGAAGTCAGTCGGTAACCATCCATCGGTTCGGATCGGCGGATACTCGATTGTCAACGCCGCCAGTCTCGACGAAGCCGTGGCACTGACCAAGGGTCATCCGCACATCATGTCCGGCGGTTCGATCGAAGTGTGCGAGACAATGCCAGTTCCTATGTAACCAAGTCTGTCGTTGTGGCTTGGCGCGCCCTAGGGGAGTCGAACCCCTCTTGCAAGAATGAAAATCTTGAGTCCTAACCGATAGACGAAGGGCGCCTGCGGGCCGGGCTATAAAGGCGGACGTGATGCATTGCAACACTTTGTTCGCGAAGGTCGCAGGTTGAACTCAATCGACACGCAAGGCTGCGTCTTCCAACTCTAGCCGAACACGTCTTCGGCCGTTCCATAGATCCGCGCGAAGCCGACCAACCGCATGAATCGTCTGTCCGCGTGCAGAAAGAAGACCGGTTCCTAACTTGGTGCCCGCCGCGCGGAAGGCTATGGCATCAATGGCGGGTCCGTCACCGCCGATCAGTCGCAGCCGGACATGGCCACTACCGACCACATCGACAAATCCAACGCGACCGTCGGGCACAACAACAAGGGGTTCGGGATTTCCGGCGCCGAACGGACCGGCTTGGGCAAATTCGTCGGCGAGTGAGAGGCTTGCGCCGGCGGGAGAGACGACCGCATCAATCGCCACTTCCAGAGCCCCGACCGAAATGTTCGAGTTCGCAAAATGCCCGGCCAAAAACTCGCGGAAAGGGTCAATCTGCCCGGGCGTCAAGGTGAAGCCCGCTGCCATGGCGTGGCCCCCACCGCTGCCCAAGAGTTTCCGTTCGCGCGCTGCGCGAACAACAGCGCCAATATCCACATTGGCGATCGAACGCGCGGAACCGCGACCAACTCCGCCATCGAAACCCGCAACAAACGTCGGTTTGCCGAACCGATCCTTCAATCGGCTGGCAACGATGCCGACGACACCTGCATGCCAGCCTTCGTTGCTTACGAAGACGAAGGGCGCATTCGCTTGGAGCTTCGCCATTTCGACAGCGTCATCCAGAATTGCTTTCTCAATTGCTTGGCGTTCGCGGTTGTGCATGTCGAGGCTCGCCGCAAATTCTCGGGCGCGTCCTGGATCCTCGGCGGTCAACAAATCCACGCCAAGGCCACAGCGTCCAACGCGGCCACCGGCATTGATCCGAGGTCCGAATGCAAAACCCAAATGATAGGGCGAAAATGGCGGCGCAATGCCCGCAACTTCAGCAAGCGCCGCCAAGCCTGGGCGATCGAGCCTTGCTATCCGCGAAAGTCCAGTACGAACAAACGCTCGATTGACGCCAATCAGAGGGACCACATCGCAAACAGTGGCGAGACCGACGAGACCGACATGCTCCAGAAGGTCGGGCGCCGTGACTTTGCCTGACCCATACCAACCACTTTCGCGCAGTGCCCGATTCAATGCGACGACAAAAAGAAACGTAATTCCCGCCGCGCAAACATGGCCCAGATTCGACGTATCGCCGGGTTGGTTCGGGTTCACATGCGCGAATGCTGGTGGTGTATTCTCGACTGCATGGTGATCGAGAACGATGACATCGAGGCCCGCATCCTTGGCGGCCGACAACGCGTTCACCGCCCCTGCTCCGCAATCGACTGCAATGACAAGCGAGGCGCCTTCTGCCTTCAACTTCAACAGGGCCGGGGCGTTCGGGCCGTATCCTTCAGTGAGGCGGTCGGGGATATAGATTCGCGGTCGCGAACCGACAGAAGCGAAAAACCCATGCAAAATGGCGGCCGACGCCGAGCCATCGACATCGTAGTCACCGAAGATCGCTATTCTTTCTCCGGTTTCAATGGCAGTGCGAACGCGCGCGACGGCCAGATCCATGTCTTTCAGCGTCATGGGTTCCGGTAGAAGCTGTTTCAGCGTCGGATACAGGTATGTTTGCGCCGTTTCGACTGTGACGCCACGGGCGATCAACAATCGCGCAAGCGTCATCGACACGCCCGCGGACTGTGCCAGCGAGCGGACTGCGATATCATCGCTCTCAAGCAGCCGCCAGCGTCGCCCCGTCAGCGATCGAGCGACGCCCAGGGCCGCGCTCGATCCTTTGGAGATCGGTTCAGCGCTCATCCTTGAGATGACGTGACCGCACGTGGCGCGCTTTGATCCAACGAACGGTTCCGGTCGCCGAGCGCATGACCACGCTCTCCGTCGTGATGAAGTTGCCGCTCATGTGCACGCCTTCAAGCATGGAACCGTCGGTCACACCCGTTGCCGCAAACACGACGTCGCCCGACGCCATGTCCATAAGTGAATATTTGCGCTTGAGATCCTTGATGCCCCACTTGGCCGCGCGCGCGCGCTCATCGTCGTTGCGGAATACCAGACGCGTCTGGATCTGGCCGCCAACGCAGCGCAGGGCCGCAGCCGCAAGAACGCCTTCTGGCGCTCCGCCCGTACCGATATAGATGTCGATGCCCGTCGCGGGATCGCTGGTAGCAATAACGCCGGCAACGTCACCGTCCGTAATCAGTCGAACCGCCGCACCGACTTCGCGTACGGCTGCGATCAATTTCTCATGGCGCGGACGATCCATGATGCACGCCGTAATCTCGCGCGGCTTGACGCCCTTGGCCCTGGCAAGCGCAAGGATATTGTCTTTGGGATCGGCATCCAGATCGATGACGCCATCCGGATAGCCGCCACCTATCGCGATTTTGTCCATGTACGTGTCGGGAGCGTTCAGGAGTGTGCCGGGTTCGGCCATAGCCATGACCGCGAGCGCATTCGGCAGCGCTTTCGCCGTGAGAGTCGTACCTTCAAGGGGATCGAGTGCGATGTCGATGGCAAGTCCGCCTGTGCCGACCTTCTCGCCGATATAGAGCATGGGCGCTTCGTCGCGCTCACCTTCGCCTATCACAACCGTGCCCGAAATGGGCAGCGAGTTGAACGCGGTGCGCATGGCTTCGACGGCAGCGGCGTCGGCCGCGTGTTCGTCGCCACGTCCGATCTGCAACGACGCAGCGATCGCCGCCGCCTCCGTTACTCGCACGGCCTCGAGGGCGAATGCTCGATCCAGTGGCCTGCTTATCATGCCGTCTCCTCGCGCATTCGGGGCCACTCAGGCGGCCTCCATGGGAATCATGCAGGGACGCGCGCGAACCTTGTCCGAGGTAGCTATCGCCTTCAAGGCGCGCTCGACGGCGAGTTGCGGTGTGTCATGCGTAATCATCACGATCGAAACCGGCTCGCCATGCGCACGGCCGCGCTGAATCATGCTCTCGATCGAGACACGAGATTGCGCCAAGTGACCCGCGATTTCGGCAAGCACGCCCGGCAGATCGAGCACCTCAAATCGCAAATAGAAAGCGGAGGAGGACGCGCCGGCCTGCGAAGGTACCAACTTGATCAGCGAACTCGCCGGGATGCCGAAGGCCGGGCCGATCGAACCTCGCGCAATATCCACGAGATCCGCAATGACCGCCGATGCCGTCGGCGCGGCGCCCGCGCCCCGTCCTTCAAAAAAATACGGTCCGGCCGCTCCGGCGTCCGCCAAAACGGCATTGAAGGGACCGTCAACATCGGCAAGAGGAGTACTCGACCGCACCATGGCAGGTTGAACGCGTTGCTCAATGCCGTCGCCGACGCGGCGCGCGACCCCAAGCAGCTTAATGCGAAAGCCGAACTCGCGAGCAAAACGAATATCGTCAGGCGTGATCCGTTCAATTCCCTCGACTGTCATATGTTCAAGATCAGGTTCTATTCCAAACGCCAGGCTCGAGAGCAACGTGAGCTTGTGGGCCGTATCGCCGCCTCCGATGTCGAGCGTCGGGTCGGATTCGGCATATCCCAGCTTCTGCGCGTCGCGGAGCACCTCTTCGAATGGCCGGCCCGTGGCTTCCATGTTGGTCAGAATGTAGTTGCATGTGCCGTTCAAAATGCCGCGCACAGCGACGATCCCTTGCGAAATCAAACTCTCGCGCAAGGATTTTACAATGGGTATTCCACCCGCGATCGCCGCCTCGAATTTCAGTGCGCAGCCTTTTTCTTCCGATAGGCTCGCAAAGCGCGCGCCGTGCTTTGCGAGCAAAGCCTTGTTTCCCGTTACGACGTGTTTGCCCGCGTGAAGCGCTGCCTCTACGACTTTTCGTGCCACGCCATCTTCGCCGCCGATGAGCTCGACTACGACGTCGGCGCGTGACTCAGCAAGGCCAATTGCATCCGGTATCCAGGCGAGCTTGGAAACATCGATTGCCCGCGTTTTGGCGCGATCCCTTGCCGTCACAGCGACGATTTCGAGGGCTCGCCCGGCGCGCTGCGCGAGCTCCGGACCGCGCTGCTGCAATGTCTTGACGACCTCGCCGCCCACCGTTCCCAAGCCGGCAAGTGCTATGCGAAGTGGCGCAGTCACTTCGCAGCTTCCAAGGAGACGGGCTCGTTCGTTCGCATCGACAGGAACTTTTTGACATTGCGGGCAGCCTGGCGAATGCGATGTTCGTTCTCAACGAGCGCTACGCGCACGAAGCCCTCGCCATATTCTCCGAAACCGATCCCCGGCGATACCGCCACTTTGGCATGAACAAGCAGCTGTTTGGCAAATTCCATCGAGCCCCGTTCGCGATACTGTTCCGGAACCGGAGCCCAGGCGAACATTGATGCTTGCGGCGCGGGTATCAACCACCCAGCGCGTTGCATGCTTTCAACCAACACATCGCGACGCGACTTGTAGATAGCGCGAATCTCGGCCACGCAATCTTGCGAACCGTTCAGCGCAGCGGCTGCCGCCACCTGAATCGGTGTATAGGCGCCGTAATCGAGATAGGATTTGATGCGGCCCAGCGCGCCGATGAGGTGTCGATTACCTGCCGCAAAACCCATACGCCAGCCGGGCATCGCATAAGTTTTGGAAAGCGACTGGAATTCGATCGCAATATCCTTGGCGCCGTCGACCTGGAGAATTGAGGGAGGCGGATTGTCGTCATCGAAATAGACATCCGCATAAGCAAGGTCCGAGAGAACCCAAATCTCATGCTTTTTAGCGAACGAGACGACTTCTTTGTAAAAGTCCAGGTCAACGACCTGGGCCGTCGGATTGGAGGGATAGTTCACGACCAGTGCAACCGGTGAAGGAACAGAGTGACGTACCGCGTTTCCCAGCCGGCTCAGATATTCTTCGGGAGACGTGGCCGGCACATGTCGTATTGCTGCGCCTGCAAGGATGAAGCCAAAGGAGTGGATCGGATAGGCTGGGTTCGGCACCAGAACAACATCACCTGGTGCGGTGATCGCTTGCGCGAGATTGGCAAATCCTTCCTTGGAGCCCAACGCCGCGATGACTTCGCTCTCGGCGTCCAACGTTACGCCGAAACGCCGCTTATAGTAGGCGACATAAGCCTTGCGCAGCCCCTTGATGCCACGAGACGCTGAATAGCGGTTCGAGCGCGGATCTCGCGCGGTCTCGATGAGCTTGTCGACTATGTGCTTCGGCGTCGGCATGTCCGGATTGCCCATGCCGAAATCGATAATGTCCTCGCCGCGCGCGCGCGCTTGCGCTTTGAGGCGGTTGACTTCCTCAAAAATGTACGGCGGCAGCCGCTTAATGCGATAAAAATCGACCTGCATAGCCCTGGACTATTCAATGACGCGACGGACCGCGCGCCACCGATCAGCATCGCGGCAATAAGGTTGCGTCGTCAATGGCTTTGCGGCCGTTCCTCAGATCAACCCTGGATGAATATTTCGGCACGGCGGTTGCCTGCTTCCCCCTGCGGCATCGACTCGTAGTAGACCGGCTGGCTATCGCCGACGGCCTCGACGAGCACGTGACTGGCGGGAACCCCTTCGCGAATGATCTCCTTTGCGACGGAATTGGCTCGAGCCTGTGACTTGGCGAAAATGGTCATCAAGTGCTTCTCGATCGGCATATTGGCCGTCCGGCTCGACGAGTGACCGACAACTTTGATGTATCCGTTCGCCCCTCTTTGGCGAAACGCCGCCACTACGGACCGAATTTGTGCTCGGGCTGCTGCCGTCACGGCTGTGCCATCACCTGGAAAGAGCACGACAGCCTGCGGCGCGCCGCCAATTGCATTGGCGTAGACGCTTGGCGTCGGCGCGCCGAGATTAGCAACGACTGCGCCAGACATAGTCGACGGACCCCCGGCGGCACGACCTTTGCCGCCTTTCGCACTCGGCGCTGACGCGTTGAGTGGAGCGATCGGGCCGGTGGCAAGGCCAGCATTCGCAGCCGTTTCCTGATATCGCGCGATGATCGGCGGGGCCACAAATTGCAAGATTGAAGGATCAAGGGGCGGAGCAGCCGAAGGCTTGAACCCCAACGCTGCATCGGACATGGCCACTGGTTGCGCTCCCGCCACGGTACCTGCTGGCGGTGTCGCGCTTGGTGTCTCGGGCGCGGATGGAGCAGGCGTGGCCGCCGACGCGGATGGAGCAGGCGGTGCTGTTGTCGCGGCTGGCGCAGGTTGAGCGGGCGGTTCGGGCGGAGGCGACGAATTATCGGGCGCTGGGGCTCCGTCACTCGGTGTCGTCGCCGGCGCTGGCGGCGTATTGCTGGCCACTTCCGGCGCCGGATTGGCACTGGGCGGCGGCGGCGGAGCGGCGGCGGCTTCGGTACCACCTCTCAGAGCATCCGAGCTGTAGTGCGAGCGCGCAGCATCCGCAGCCAGAGAATCGGTCGTCGCGCGCTGCGCATCAGGGGACGTCGTCCCGGTTGGTTTATCCGGAATCGCCGCTAGATCAGGCTTGGTCCCGTCGGCATTCGTCGGCGCCGTGTCGGGCGGAAATCCACTCGCGTCTGCGGCCGGGGCAGCGTCAGATGTGTCATCGCCCATCAAATCGGAGATTGTCGAACAGCCCGCCGTGCAGGCTGCGATGGCGAAAACCGCCGCGAGGCGTACCAAGGTTCTTGTCATGCTCTCATTCCTCAGCCTCGTCGAAATGCTTGGCCCACGGTATACAGGTGCGCCCTACCCGATCCAAGCAGAAGTCCCTGCCAGAGCAAAGAAATCTTGTGGCAGCCAGACCTTACGCCGTTGTTCACAATGCTTGCGGAACCATGCCTGCGCACGATAATTGTTCCACTCAGCGGGCCGGTGATGATCATGCAGAAGAAGCTCGGCGATTCGGGAAAAAACGCCAACACCCAAGACACGGCAAAAGACGCTCCTAATCCGAATCTTTACGCGCTTGGCGACGCGGGCGAATTTGCGCGAAACATGGTTCGGGTCGGTCAGCAGTCGCAGCGCCTCCTGTCCGACTTTTTCAAACGTCAATCTTCGGCAGACAAGGAGCCGCTCGATCCCCTCAACCTTGCTGAACCCTTCTTCGCCCTCGTAAGGGCAATGGCTGCGAATCCGGCTTCGATCATCGACGCGCAGTTTCGGCTCTGGCGCGATTTTATGTCCCTGTGGGAAGTCACCGCTCGAAAAATGCTCGGCAGTCAGGTCGATCCGGTCATTTCGCCAAGACTTGGCGATAAGCGGTTCAAAGACAAGGACTGGCAAGACAATCAGATATTCGACTTCATCAAGCAGTCATATCTGCTCACGGCGAATTGGGTGCAGGACACCGTCGCCAAGACCGAAGGGATTGATGACAACACGCGCAAGCGCGTCAATTTCTACACCAAGCAATTCGTCGACGCGATCGCACCCACCAATTTTGTTCTGACCAATCCAGAGGTGTTGCGCGCCACATTGCAGTCAAACGGCGAGAACCTGGTCAAGGGCCTCGGCAATTTGCTGGACGATTTGGAGCGCGGCAAGGGCCGCCTCTCGATCAGACAATCGACCGACGCGTTTCGCATCGGCGAGAATATCGCGACAACTCCGGGCAAGGTGGTCTTCAGGAACGAGCTTCTCGAATTGCTGCAATACGAACCAGCAACCGAGCAGGTCTACGAACGGCCGCTCCTCATCTTTCCGCCGTGGATCAACAAGTTCTACATCATGGATTTGAGACCGGAAAATTCGTTCATCGGTTGGTTAGTGGCGCAAGGCTACACGGTCTTCGTGGCGTCATGGGTGAATCCGGATCGCCGCCTCGCTCAGAAGACGTTCGAAGACTATATGCACGAGGGTATCTTTGCGGCGCTTGACGCGGTCGAAAAGGCAACAGGCGTTCGCGACCCGAATGTGGTCGGCTACTGCATCGGCGGAACGCTTTTGACCGCGACACTCGGCTATATGGCTGCGAAGAATGACACCCGCATTCATTCGGCGACATTCTGGGCCGCGCAAGCTGACTTCAGCGAGGCCGGAGACCTCTCGGTCTTCGTCGACGACGCACAGCTTGAGGCCCTTCAGCAACAGATGCAGACCGCCGGCGGCGTTCTCGAAGGAAGCAAGATGGCGACCACCTTCAATATGCTGCGCGCCAACGATCTGATCTGGTCCTTCGTCATCAACAACTACATGCTCGGAAAGCAACCACTGCCGTTCGATCTGCTTTACTGGAACTCAGACACAACACGCATGCCGGAGAAGACACACCTCTTTTATCTCCGCGAATGCTACAAGGATAACAATCTGGCACGCGGGAAGATGGTGCTTGCCGGTGAGAAGATCGACCTGTCGAAGGTCGTCATACCGGTCTATTTGCAGTCCGCGAAGGAAGACCACATCGCGCCGTACCGATCGATCTACAAGACGACAAAATTATTCAAAGGACCAATCCGATTCATCCTTGCTGGCAGCGGACATATTGCCGGTGTCATCAATGCGCCAGTCGCCCGCAAATACCAATATTGGACGAACGAGAAACTTCCCGCGACCGTCGAGGAATGGATCCAGGGGGCGAGCGAGCATCCTGGTTCGTGGTGGCCCGATTGGGATTCGTGGTTGTCCAAGCTTTCAGGCAGGAAAATTCCAGCACGCAAGCCTGGCGACGGCAAACTTCGGCCCTTGGGTGACGCACCGGGCACCTATGTGAAAGTCAAAGCACAGTAGTGTTCGTGGCACCTGTGCTCATTTCGCAAGTCATGCCAGACCGGTCGTCTCGGGCAGACCGAGCATGATGTTGAGATTTTGCACCGCGGCGCCCGCCGCACCCTTACCGAGATTGTCGAACACGGCGACGAGCCGGACTTGCTTCGAAGTTTCGCTACCGAAGACAAAGATCTTCAGCCTGTCCGTATTTTTCAGCATCTCCGCATCGAGCGTCGTAAGTGCGGTGGTTTCCTCCGGCGCGGCCACCTTGACAAGCGGCCTCCCACGATAAGCTCGCGATAGAATTTCGCGGACGTGCGCCACGGAAGGCGCGCCAGGCAGCGACCAAAGCTGCAAGGGAACCTCGACGATCATCCCGCGATAGAAGCGCCCCACGCTCGGTGCGAAGACGGGCGCGTGCTTCAATCCGGCACGCTCCCTCATTTCCGGTACGTGCTTGTGCGCGAGCGTCAACCCATAGGTGCGCACAACCGTTTCGACGAAGTTGGCCGAACCGGTCTTTTCGAACTCTTCGATCATCGACTTGCCGCCGCCCGAGTAACCAGACACCGCATTCACCGTGAGCGGCGCATCGGCAGGAATGAGACCGGCCAGAATGAGCGGCCGAACGAGCGACAAGAAGCCCGTCGCGTAACAGCCAGGATTGCTCAAGCGTTTTGCGACCGCGATTGCCTCGTAATTGCCGGGCTCGAATTCGGCAAACCCATAGACCCAGTCGGCAGCAACGCGATGTGCGGTCGATGCGTCGATGACGCGAACGTCAGGATTTCTGATCAGACCGACAGCTTCGCGCGCCGCATCATCGGGCAGACAAAGAATGACAATGTCCGCTTCGTTGAGCGCACGAGACCTCGCGCCCACGTCCTTGCGTTCGGCGTCGGCCAATTGGACCACAATCAAATCGGCACGGGCACTCAGCCGCTCGCGGATCTCGAGCCCGGTCGTTCCGGCCGCGCCGTCTATGAAAACAGTCTTCGTCATTGCGGCCCGTGCTTAACGGCGATTTGCTTGACTAACAAGTTGCCGCAGTCTTACCTCGACCTTACGGCGACTTCGACAGGGGGTGGGAGGAGCCGCGAAGTCTGGTGCGAATCCAACCCTGCCCCTGAACTTGCCGGCATCGGCCGCGGGAGGGGTGCAATGGATTTCAACAAGCTCTGGCAAAACTTTCTCGATACCGTCACCAACCATTACTTTGACCTCAACGGGCGGGTCGGTCGAGCCCGCTTCTGGTACTTCATCCTGGTCGAAATCGCCGTCGGGATCGGGCTCGCGATCGTGCAGAGCATCATCCTGCATGGCGTTCTGACGGCTCTGTTCGGCCTGGCCATGCTGCTGCCGAACTACGGCATGGCAACACGACGGCTGCAGGACACCGGACGCAACGGAACACTGGCGCTTGTGGCGTTCGGCGCATCAGCGCTCTTGAACGTAATCTCCCTCATCGCCGTCATCGGCGGCGTTGCCGGCGCCTTCGGATTCCTGCTGATCTTCGCCACGATCGGGTGGATCGTCGCCTTGGTGGCTTTGATCGCAGGAATCGCGCTCATCTATTTCTGCGCACAGCCTGGTCAGGCGGAAGCCAATGCCTATGGACCGCCACCGCCGGATTGGAGTCCCGCGTAGCCGTCACGACAAAGATGCTCTGTGGTTTACGACGCTGAGCCGTTGGCGTTGCGAATTCTACAGTTCATATTCGTTTTTGAGTTCTTGATACCCCCTCCCCCTAAACGGTCAGATTTGTGCGCGCCCAAACGAGCAGTCTGTAAGAAGCAGAAATTGGAAGCCTGACAGCGTCATTCAAGGACTGGACGATCACGTTCCAGTTTTTCAGTTGTAAACACAGGCCGACGATTTCCCGTTCGGCCTATGGCTTACAGAAGCCGCGACTAACGCTTGCTGAATTGGAAGCTGCGACGCGCCTTGGGCCGTCCGTATTTCTTGCGTTCCACGGCGCGCGGATCACGCGTCAGGAAGCCGCCGGGCTTGAGTGCCGCGCGCAGAGCCGGTTCATAGGCCACGAGCGCGCGGCTAATGCCATGACGAACCGCACCCGCCTGACCCGACAAACCCCCGCCCGCAACCGTTACGATGACATCGAACTGTCCGTCGCGGTTGGCCGCAATCAACGGCTGACGCAAAATCATGCGCAAGACGGGTCGGGCGAAGTAAACCTTCTCGTCGCGCCCGTTGACCGTGATCTGCCCGCGACCAGGCTTGATCCAAACGCGCGCGACCGCATCTTTGCGGCGGCCGGTGGCGTAGGCGCGTCCCTTGGCATCCCGGTTCGACTTCGGCTGCTCGCCCGCATCCGCCTTCTCGGGCACCTTCGCCTTGATCAGCGTGGATTTCAGTTCACCAAAGCTCTTTACGTCTTCCGCCATGGGGCCTAGCTCGCCTTGCGATAGTTGGTGTTCTTTGGGTTCATCTTGCCGATGTCGACCTTCTCTGGCTGCTGCGCCTCGTGCGGATGTTCCGCGCCGGGATAGACGCGCAGGTTCGACAACTGGCGCCGACCGAGCGGGCCGCGCGGCAACATGCGCTCGACTGCCTTGTGCAACACGCGTTCGGGATGCTTGCCGCGCATAATCTGGCCGGCGCTGCGTTCTTTGATGCCGCCGATATAACCCGTGTGGTGATAGTAGATCTTGTTCTTGAGCTTATTGCCCGTCAGCACGACCTTGGCCGCGTTGATTACGACGACATTGTCGCCGCAATCCATGTGCGGCGTGAACGTCGTCTTGTGCTTGCCGCGAAGGCGCAGCGCGATGATCGAAGCAAGCCTCCCCACGACGAGCCCTTCGGCGTCGACGAGGATCCATTTTTTGTCGATCTCGGATGCCTTGGCCGAATAGGTTTTCATCTTGCTGACCGTTGGGAGGGGTGTTCGGGGCGCCGTATACGGACATCACCGGCAGGGGTCAAGCATAAAGGCTGATTTCCCTGCATTTTATGAATGCGGTACGATAATACCAGTAAACTTTAAGTATCCGGACGGAACCGTTCGCTCGAACGCCCGACGCCCGGGCTGAAACGTCGCTTGACCGGATATACTAAAGTCCTTCAAACGCATGGTTCTATTTGGCGGAGGCCAAAATGAACGCCCCGACGTCTGAACCGCTAGTGCTTGCCTCGAAGAGCGGCTCAGTCCTCAATCTCACATTGAATCGCGCGAGCGCGCGAAATGCCTTGAGCCAGGCGTTGATGACGGCGATGCAAGCCGCGCTCGACGGTGCTGCGTCGGACAAATCCGTGCGCGTGATCGTGATCGGGGCCGATGGGCCGGCGTTCTCGTCGGGCCACGATCTCAAGGAGATGACGGCTCGCAGAAAAGATGCGGACAAAGGAAGAGCGTTCTTCGAGTCGCTCTTCAAGCAATGCTCGACGCTCATGCAGACGATCGTGCGCCATCCCAAGCCGGTGATCGCCCAGGTCCAAGGCATCGCGACGGCGGCCGGCTGCCAGCTCGTCGCGAGTTGTGATCTGGCGGTCGCATCGTCGTCCGCTCGCTTTGCCACGCCCGGCGTCAACATCGGGCTCTTCTGTTCGACGCCAATGGTCGCATTGTCGCGCAATGTTTCGCGCAAGCATGCGATGGAGATGTTGCTGACGGGCGAGATGATCGCCGCCGACGAGGCCCGGCGCATCGGATTGGTCAATCGCGTCGTCTCCCCGCCGGAACTTCAAGCCGAAACCATGAAGCTCGCGGAACTGATCGCGGCCAAACCGCACGGAACGCTGAAGATCGGCAAGGAAGCGTTCTATCGCCAGATCGAAATGGGACTGAGCGAAGCTTATGACTTTGCCAGCCGCGTCATGACGGAGAACATGCTCGCGGCCGAGGCCGCCGAAGGCATCGGCGCATTCGTCGAGAAGCGCGAACCCAAATGGCCGCAATGATGCCCACCTATCCGGACGAGCTCATCAAATCCGTTCTTCGTTCCACCAAGACGATTGCCATGGTGGGCGCCAGCGCCAACGACATGCGCCCGTCTTATTTTGCCATGATGTACCTGCTCGCGAAGGGCTACATGATTCATCCGGTCAATCCGGCGATGGCCGGAAAGACGATCCTTGGCCAGACGGTCTATCCGGCGCTGAAGGATGTTCCTCCACCGGTCGACATGGTCGAGATTTTCCGCGCGTCGGATGCCGCGCCCGAAATCGTCAGAGACGTGTTGGCGCAGAAAGAAAGATTGGGAATCAAGGTCGTCTGGATGCAACTCGGCGTGGTGAGCGAGGAAGCCGCCGAACTCGCGCGCGCTGCCGGTCTTACCGTGATCATGGATCGCTGCCCCAAGATCGAACATGGGCGCTTCTCGGGTGAAATCGGCTGGCTCGGGATCAACCGCAAGGTCATCGACAACCGCAAACCGCTGCTGTTCGGCAAGGGCGGAAGCCTGAAGCGCATGTGAGGCTCATGGCATGCTGCGGATTTGGGGCCGACGCAACTCGATCAATGTCCAGAAGGCGATGTGGGCCGTGGCGGAGCTTGGTCTTGAGCACGAGCGCATCGATGCCGGAGGCCAGTTCGGCGGTCTCGCCAGCGACTCGTACGGTGAGATGAACCCGAACCGCCGGGTTCCGACCATCGACGATGACGGCGTCATCGTCTGGAAATCGCACGCGATCGTGCGCTATCTCGCGGCAAAGTATGGCGAAGGAACGCTTTGGCCGCAGGACTGCGGCGCCCGGGCTCGCTCCGACATGTGGATGGATTGGACAACTGCAGATCTGCAGCCGGCCTTCATCGGCGGTGTCTTCTGGAATTTCTACCGCACGCCCGAACCACAACGGAACTGGAACGCTATCCGACAGGGAATTGCCCGCAGCGCAATCCTCTTTCGCCTGCTCGACACACAGTTGCAAGGCAAGAACTACCTGGCAGGTCCTGATCTCACAATCGGCGATATCGCCGTCGGCGCGCAGCTTTATCGCTACTTCGCACTCGAAATCGACCGCCCGGACCTGCCGAACGTCGAAGCCTGGTATGCGCGACTGAGCAATCGCCCTGCGTATCGCGAACATGTCATGGTGCCGTTCGACGATCTCAAAGGTCGCCTCTCGTTCTGAATGTCGTTTTCTCCAGCGGAGTTTGGATGATGTCTGACTACGGCTTCAACACTTTAAGCGTCCATGCCGGCGCGCAGCCAGATCCGGCAACCGGCGCGCGCGCCACGCCGATCTACCAAACGACCGCGTTCGTGTTCGAAGACGCCGACCACGCTGCGGCCCTGTTCAATCTTCAGGTCTTCGGCAACATCTATTCGCGCATCATGAATCCGACCAACGCGGTTCTCGAAGAGCGCGTCGCCGCCCTTGAGGGCGGACGTGCCGGTCTCGCCGTCTCTTCGGGCCATGCGGCGCAGCTGATCGCGCTTCACACCCTGATGAGTCCCGGCGACAACATCGTTGCGGCCAGACAGCTCTATGGTGGATCGGTCAATCAATTCAGCCAGGGCTTCGCGAAATTCGACTGGCACGTCAACTGGGCGGATACGCGCGACGCGAAGTCCTTCGAGAAGGCGCTGACACCCAACACGAAAGCGATTTTCATCGAAAGCATCGCCAATCCGGGCGGCATCATCAGCGACATCGAAGCGATTGCCGCCGTTGCGCACGGCGCAGGCGTGCCGCTGATCGTCGACAACACCTTAGCCTCCCCCTACCTCATCCGGCCCATCGAGTGGGGCGCGGACATCGTTCTGCACTCGGCCACCAAATTTCTCGACGGGCACGGCAACTCGATGGCTGGCGTTATCGTCGACTCCGGCAAATTCAATTGGGGCAACGGGAAATACCCGACGCTGAGCGAGCCCTGCCCATCCTATCACGGCATGAGACTTTGGGAGACGTTCGGAGACATGGCGTTCGCCATCGCCTGCCGCGTGCTCGGTTTGCGCGATCTGGGACCGGCGCTCTCGCCCATGAACGCGTTTCTGGTTCTGACCGGAATAGAGACGCTGCCGCTTCGCATGCAACGGCATTGCGACAATGCACTCGCGGTGGCGCAATGGCTCAAGAAGCATCCCAGGATCTCATGGGTGAATTATGCAGGCCTCGAGGATGATCCCTGTTACGGCCTCCACCGCACCTATTGCCCGAAGGGTGCCGGCTCGGTTTTCACGTTCGGCGTGAAGGGCGGATATGAGGCGGGAGTCAAAATCGTCAACAGTGTGAGACTGATCAGTCACCTCGCCAATGTCGGCGACACGCGCAGCCTCATCATCCATCCGGCGTCGACCACGCATCGACAGCTTTCCGACGAGCAGCGCTCGGCTGCCGGTGCTGGGAACGAAGTCATGCGCGTTTCGATCGGCATCGAGAGCGTGGAAGACATCATCGCGGATCTGGATCAGGCTCTCGCAGCATAACGCAGTTCGAAGGTGTGCCACACAGCCGTGCAGAGAAGTAGCGCGGCCGTCAGCTGATGCAAGGCGGCGAGAAACTCGGGCGCCTGCAGCAGGAGCGTCGTGATACCCAGGGCAATCTGGAAAATCGTCAGATGCACGAGCGCAACGCCACTGCGTTTGGCCAGTTTGGGAAGCGTCAACCTCCGTTCTTTCCACCAAAGCGCAAATACGGTGAGCGCAACGACATAGGCGCCGATGCGGTGGTCGAATTGGGCCATGCCGGGATTTTCAAAGAAATTGATCCACCATGGCGATTGCACAAAGGCATCCTCCGGGACGACGCGTCCGTCCATCAGCGGCCAGCTATTGTAGATAAAGCCGGCATGCAGCCCTGCGACCAAGGCGCCGAGCAGCATCTGGAAATAGACCAGACATGCGATCGCGACAGGCCAAGCAAGCAGGGCCTCACGTCGCGCAGTTCTCTCATCGCTGGACGGCAGCCGCAAATACTCCAGCGCTGTCCAGAGAATGGCGACGAGGAGAACGAGCGCGACGCCCAGGTGAATGGCGAGCCGGTACTGCGAAACACTGACCCGCGTCTCAAGTCCGCTTTCGACCATCCACCAGCCGACGAAGCCTTGCAGTCCGCCCAAGGCAAAGAGCAAGAGCATGCGCGGCCACTCGGCGCGGCGAATGGCGCCGATCCAGGCGAATAAAACGAATGGGACGAAGAATATGACTCCGAGCAAGCGTCCCAGAAGGCGATGCGTCCATTCCCACCAATAAATCCCTTTGAAGTCGTCGAGCGTCATCCCGGCGTGTTCGTGGAGATATTGCGGGATGCGCTGATACTTCGAGAACGCGTCCTGCCATGCGGCGTCGCTGATCGGCGGCACCGCGCCCATGATCGGATCCCACTCCGTGATGGAGAGGCCTGAACCGGTGATGCGCGTCAGTCCGCCGACCGTGATCATGGCGAGGATCACGGCCGCAACCGTGAGCAACCAGAACGCCACGATGCGACGTGGGCCCGAGAGAGTGTGCAATTGTGCGGTCGCAGTCGTCATGGCACGTGAATATTGTCTTTGCCGGTCAGGGATTTGGCCCCATCTTGTCGCGGAGCCCGCAGCCCCGCATTCTCCGTCGTCCCTGGGGAGGAAACCATGAATCGTCTGCCCATAGTATCGCTCGCGATTGCGCTCGTGACGACCAGTGCCGCTGCCGCCGACAAGCCGATGGCAATGCCCGCCATGGCCATGAAGATGATCGACCCGATGCCCGCCGTCTATATGGGCGAAGCGGACAAGCCGGGTGCGCCTTTGTTCAAGGGGCTCGGCACCCACCACCACAAGATCACCACGAAGAACAAGCGGACGCAGCTTCTCTTCGACCAGGGAATCCGGCTGGATTTCGGATTCAATCACGCCGAGGCGATCCGCTCCTTCCGCGAGGCGGCACGGCTCGATCCCCATTGTGCGATGTGCTGGTGGGGCGTCGCCTTTTCGCTGGGCTCGAACATCAATCTTCCCATGCAGGACGACGCCATCAAGCCGGCCTGGCAGGCGCTGCAGAATGCGATCGCACTGAAGCGCTACGCGAGCAAAGAGGAGCGCGACTGGATCGATGCGCTTGCCCTGCGCTACTCGTCCGATCCCAAACCCGACCGCGCCAAGCTGGACGCGGCCTATGCCGACGCGATGGGCGCGCTCTGGAAGAAATATCCAGACGATCTCGATGCCGGCACGTTCTACGCCGAGGCGATGATGGACACCCAGCCCTGGGACTATTGGCAAAGCGACGGTATCACGCCCAAGGGTCACGCGGTCGAGATCGTCGCGACGCTGGAAGACATCATCAAGCGCTCGCCCAATCACCCCGGCGCGCTGCATCTCTACATCCACGCGGTTGAGGCAACCACGACTCCCGAGCGCGCGGAAGCGCCGGCCGATCGGTTGGAGGTTCTGATGCCGGGCGCCGGGCACATCGTGCACATGCCATCCCACATCTATTACCGCGTGGGGCGCTATGCCGATGCCGCCAAGGTCAACACGCTCGCGGCGCTGGTGGACGAGCAGTATATCGCGCAGTGCCGCGCGCAGGGCTTCTATCCGATCGGCTACTACGGTCACAACATCCACTTCCTGTGGACGTCGTCGGCGATGCAGGGCCGCTACCAGGCGGCGATCGACGCGGCGCGCCGCCTGATCAAGGCGGTGGGACCGGACGCTGCGAAGCTTGGTCCGCAGGCGCAGCTCTACTTCTTGACGCCGGCCGCGACCCTTCTTCGCTTTGGCAGGTGGGACGAGATTCTGGCCGAACCGCTGCCGGCGCCGGATCTGAAGATCGCGCTCGTCGTCGCCCATCTCGCGCGCGGCTTCGCCTTTGCCAACAAGGGCGACATGACCGGCGCGCAGACCGAGCGCACCGCCATCGCCGCTTTGGTCGACGATCCGGTAATGGCCGCTTACGTGATGGTGCCCGGTCAACAGATGGCGAAGATTGCGCTCGCCGAGTTGGATGGCGAGATGGCGCGGCTCTCGGGAAAACTCGACGTGGCGATCAAAAACTTCACCGACGCGGCTGCGCTCGAACATGAGCTGCCTTACACCGAGCCGCCTTACTGGCATCAGCCGGTGAGTCAGCTTCTGGGCGCGGCGCTGCTTCAGGCCGGCCGCGCGCCGGAAGCCGAGGCCGTCTACCGCAAAAGCCTCATGACCTATCGTCTCGACGGCTGGGCGCTCTTTGGTTTGGCGCAGGCGCAGGACGCGCAAGGCCATCACGACGAGGCGAACGCCACGCGCAAGGAATTCGATCGCGTGTGGCAACTCGCAGATGTGAAACTCGCGTCGTCGCGGTTCTGAATGGACGACAACTTCACATTCGAGGCTGCCGACGGCAGGAAGATCTTCACCTACCGTTGGCTGCCGTCCGGCCCGGTTCGAGGCGTGCTGCAGATCTCGCATGGCATGGGCGAGCATGCGCTGCGCTATCGAAAGCCGCTCCAGCCGCTGCTTGATGCCGGCATCGCGATCTACGCCAACGATCATCGCGGGCATGGCAGGACCGCGACGAACAAGAGCGAACTCGGCGACTTCGGCGCTGCCGGCTTCGCCGGTCTGGTCGACGACATGGCGCGCCTCACGAAGATCGTGCGCGGCGAACACCCGGGCAAGAAGCTCGTCCTTCTCGGCCACAGCATGGGATCGTTCGCGGCGCAGATTTATGTCGTCGAGCACAGCGCGCTGATCGACGGCCTCGTGCTGTCCGGCTCGGCGGCATTCGATTTGCTGCAGGCGCCGAGCGGCGGGCTTCGATCTATCGGCGAAGGCATGGGCAAGACGCGCACGCCGTTCGATTGGCTCAGCCGCGACGAGAAGGAAGTCGACGCCTATATCGCCGATCCGCTCTGCGGCTTCACGGTCGACGACGTCTCGCGCACTTCCATGTTCGCCACCGGTGCGGTCGCTATCGACCCGAAAGCGTTGTCGCGAATTCGCAAGGACTTGCCGCTCTACATCTTTGCCGGCGACAAGGATCCCATCAACGCCGATCTGACGCGGCTCACGCCTCTTGTCGAGCGTTATCGTGCCGCCGGCATCTCCGACATCACCACCGACTTCTACCACGACGGCCGCCATGAGATGCTGAACGAGACCAACCGCGATGAAGTGGTGCGCAATCTCCAGGGCTGGCTCGAACGCGTTATGTCCCCATGACTCCGCGCATCAAGAAGCTCATCGGCACGATCGTGACGCTCATCTGGATCCCGATCTATGCCCTCGTCGCGATGGGAATAGCCGTCCACATTCTGCCGCATGCCAATTGGGTAGGCGCGTTCCTCTACTATGCCATCGCCGGCACGCTCTGGATCGTGCCGATCGGACTGATGCTGCCCTGGATGTATCGCGAGCCCAGGCGGTAGCGCGCTCCCTGTCATGCACTCCGGCGGGCCATGACGGCAGGTGGATGCTTGGTCCCATCACTCTAAACACGCAAGCCCAGCCCATCGATCTTCGCCATCAGCTCCGGCTCGAGCGGACCGGATGCTTCGGCCTCTAAGCATTGGCGAAGTTCGTCGCGGTTCTTGACGCCGAGGATCACGGTTGCGACGCCCGGCAGCGACAGCGCATAGCGATGCGCCATGATCGCCGGGTCTGTTCCGATCTCCTTGCACAACGCGCGAAACGGCGCGGCGCGCTCGAAGTCCTTGCGGTCAGGATTGTTCGGCGAGAGTTCGCGATCGACTTCCGCGGTGAGTGCTCCCGCCTGAACCGCGCGAATGCCAAGCACGCTCACGCCGCGCGCGTTCGCCGCCGCAATGATCTCGCGCGGCCGCGCCGGATCGGCGTAGCGGCGAAGACTCCCCGCGCTGTCCAACAAATTCGTCACCGCCTGCACATAGCCCGGCGCCGGCGAATGGCGGAGCGCACGGAGGATCGCGTCCGGAACGCCGGAGCCGGTGATGCCCCAGCTCGCGATCTTGCCGGCCGCCTTCAGCTTCTCCATCGCAGGGATGACGTGCTCGGCATAGATCGTCCAGCGCGTGGCGTACGAATTCTGCAGGTCCGGCCGGTTGGCATAGACATAGTCGTCGGCGCAGATGTTCGAGTGCAGGAAGAAAATGTCGACACGCTCGATTTTCATCGCGGCAAGGCTGCCGTCGAGCGATTGCGTCAGCGCGCGTTCGACCTGCTCCGGCTCCGGCGAGCCTAGCCCGCACTTCGTCGTGATGCGAAGTCCTGCCGGCAGGCGGCCGTCGAATGTCTCGCCAACGATGCTTTCGCAATTCCGATAGAGCGGCGCGGTATCGAGCAGGTCGATGCCCGCGTCTACCGCGGCGCGGATCGTGGCGACGGCTTCCTCGCGGCTCGTCGGCCCCCAGCCCTGCCCGATGCCGCCGCCGCCCAGCGTCAGCCGGCTCACCTCACCCAATGCGCCAAACGCATTTTTCTTCATCGTCTAGGTCCTGTTCCAGATCGACTCGAATTCGCCGTTGCCATTGAGGAGTTGCGCCGGACTCTTCTTGTCGATGTGACCGATCAGGCCTTGATAGACGCCGTAGCCGACGAGCTCCTGCAGCCTCGGCGGAAACGATCTGACCAGTTCGGGCGCAAGACCGAGCTGCTGGTTCTCCTGCTGGCGGATGAAGCCGGCGCAATAGTTCATGGCGATGCCCGTTCGTCGCGTGGCCGTGCGATTGGCGCCGCCGCCATGCCAGAGCGAACCGTCCCAGATAAGCGCGCTGCCCTTCTTCATTTCGGCCGGGATCGTCTCGTACGTCCCGCCATAGTCCGGACTCGGCTTCGTGTGACTACCCGGCACAAGCCGCGTCGCGCCATTGGCGTCGGTAAAGTCGGTCAGCGCCCACATGGAATTGCACACGATCGGGCGATGCGGTTTATCCAGCGGGATCACCTGGTCGTCGCAGTGAATGGGTTGCGCCTTCTCTCCGGGATCGATTGCGATCGAGGAGAGCGAGGAGATGAGGCAGCCGGGGTCGAGCACTCCTTCCACGATCGGAAGAATGTTCTCGTGCACCGGCACGAGCGTGAACGGAGCTCCGTAGTTAAGAAGATTGTAGATGCGGACGGTGTTGTGACCCTCGAAGCCGTTCATCGCGGGCTTGGCACCGAGTTCGCGCTCGAGCCGCTCTAGCGCGGCGTCCAGCGCGTCGACCAACGAGAGGTCGAAGGCGTTTTCTACGATCGTAAATCCATCACGCTTCACGCGCGCGACGTGCGCATCTCGGCTCGCTTGATCCATTCGAGGTTATCCCCACTCGGAATTGCCAAATTTTTTCATTTTTTCGACATTCAATTCGCCTGATCTCCACTCAAGTCATTGCACGCACAGAAGAAGTCGCGTGGATAGACGTCCTTCGGCAATATAATTGTGCCGTGTTTTTTTGTTTGCACATTCGATATCGGCAGGCCCCTTTGCTCCTTGAATGAGTTAGGAACGAATTCCAGCCGATCAAGTGCCAATCAAAAAACTTGTTCTGTAAAAGAAA